>Ga0181539_1000493_pt1 | contig 47289 bp, 46 predicted proteins | sample PEATcosm2014_Bin_46_FD_119767 | JGI IMG/M metagenome (GOLD analysis project Ga0181539, IMG submission 119767) | Peatland microbial communities from MTU Mesocosm Facility, Houghton, MI, USA - PEATcosm2014_Bin23_60_metaG | ecosystem: Environmental > Terrestrial > Soil > Wetlands > Peat | place... | reverse complement strand
TTGAACTCCGGGGTGAAGGACCGACGGGGACGGGGCTTCTTCCGCTCCATGGTCTCCATTTTGGACATCCTTTCCGGGGCCGTGCCCCTGATGGTGGATGTCCGTCAAAGCGGAGGAAGCCCAAACGCGTATGCCGAGAGGTGGGTGAGGACCGCTCGTCAGGAGTGCCTCGACCTCCTCCTCGTCGTCTCGCGCCGCCATCTCGAGAGGATCCTTCGACGCTACGTCAGGCACTACAACGCGGCTCGACCTCATCGCGGGCTCAGCCTTATGATGCCGATCGCGCGCTCCGAACCGAACGTCGACGCCGTGGTCCGTCGACACTCCGTTCTCGGAGGCATCATTCACGAGTACGAGCGGGTCGCCTGAGCGTCTACACGGGAGCGGACCGCGGATCCGGTTCATCGCACGTTGTGCTGCGACAGACGTCACATCATCATCCTCGCCGCCTCGGACCGGCGAGGAGCTCACGGCGGTTCGGCACGCTGCCCATCAAGTTCACACATAGGGACCTTCGTCGGCACGCGGCTTGTCGAATGTGGAGGAGATGAGTTTGTGCACCCTTCAGGATACCTATCCGAGCGCGGTTAGTTCTTCACGCGCCCCAGTTCGTTGAGAAGACCCACTTATGTCAAGCACTACAACGAGGAGCGCCCGCACCGAAGCCTCGGGCTCGAACCACCCGGGGGGCCACAACCTTTAAGAGCACTGAGCCCGGAGTCGAGCGAGATCGGACGCCGCGATCGCCTCGGTGAGCTCATCCACGAGTACTACCGGAAGGCCGCCTGAACCTTTCGATCGCGGACCGGCTGGCCGCCGGTCCGTTCAACCGGCGCCCTCGGAATGACCCGGTTGAAACGCGGCCGTATTGGCGTTGCATCTCCCTCCGCGGATCGCTGCCCGAATCCAGCCCATCATTGAACTGCGCACGGCGACCACAGAGGGCGACCGATTGTCAGGTGGCACCCTTCACCGTCAAAGCGGTCAAGCCCACGCTCCCGAATGGCGGTCGAATACCATCCGCATGATGCGATGGAACTCTCCTTTCATCCACGCTGCTTCGCTGCACCCGGTAACGGCAGCTTGACCTCTGCGTGGCTCCGATTTGCCAACTTTGAGGCGCGCCTAGCAACCTCCCGCTCGTCAATTCGCACTAGGTGACCCTCGCAGACTACTCGTTGGCCGCCGCGGTAGACATGCCTGACGGCTCGCTCCGACAGCGAGTTCACAATATGCGAGTCAAGAGCCATCGTCGGCACCAGCGAAAGATCCAGAAGATCTAGGACGACAAAATCGGCGTGCCACCCTGGTTCGAGAGCACCAGTCTTGACTCCGAGGAGCTCGCCACCTCCTTCCGTAGCCACGCGAAACACATCGCGAGAGCACACAGCCGCTGCGTCGTCGGCCATCAGCTTTGTCCCCAAGGAACCAATTCGGGACTCGAGCCATATGTTCAGACCATTGTTGCTCGCCGCTCCATCAGTCCCCAATCCGACCCGGACTCCTGCCTTGAGCGCTGCCGGGAGGTCGAACATCCCGTCGCCAAACCACATCCCACTGTCTGGATTCCATGAAATTCGGGCTCCACGTTCAGCTATGACTTCGAGTTCCCCCTCCCTCAGACCTAGCGCATGCACGGCGACGGTTCGCTCCGAAAGAATACCCCATTCCTCCAGCCTGGCGATAGTCCGCTCGCCAGGCTGATTAAGTCGGTTATCTGCTCCACCTCTCGGATCCGTCAGGTGAACGTACCAAAGTGTATCCACGTCAGTTGCAAACTGGGCCATTTCCTCAAACATCGCCCGCGATGCCCCATATATGCTGTGGGGAGCAGGGCTGATCTCGACATAGGGATCGTCGGCGAACTCCGCGGCTAGCTCTCTCAATCTCCTCAGCGCTGTACGCACATCCTCACGCGCCCCCGGTCCCGCCCATTCCGCGTCCAGACCGGCCCTGCCAAGCACGACACGAACACCAACATCCTTCGCAGCCCTGACCACTGCGCGTGCATTCTCATTACCCCGAGCATTTAAATAGAAGAAGTCCGCCACCAGCGTAGTTCCACTCCTGAGAAGCTCCGCGAAACTCACAACAGCACCCGCGTAGCACTCCTCCGGCCCGTAATCACAAGAAGCTGAGTAAATCCCCTGCAACCACTCTGGAAGTCGCCGTCCGTCAAGCGTTCCGCGCAAGAGCGCCTGGAAAGAATGAATATGTGTATTCACCGTTGCGGGAACGATCGCTGCCTCCTCGAACTCCACCCGTTCTCCCTCCGGCGGAGGCGTCTTGCCGACTGAGACGATTACTCCATCACAGACGGTAACCCACAGATCTTCGACAAACAATCCCTTTGCATAGACGTACTGCCCTCTATACGAACAGACGCTCATCCACCCCGCCGCCTCTCGCCTTCCCCTAATTGCCACTTCTCAAGGCCAGAACCCCTAGTCGTAAGCAAGCGCGGGTCTCCCAGACTCCAAAACACGATAAATCTGCAAAATCTGCCGGCCGAACTGGGCGGATCCGCGCATCTCCATAGTGCGGGGACGCTCCAGACCGATCGGCACGTCGGCCGAAATCACGGCAGGACGCTGGCTCATAACAATCACGCGGTCGGAGAGAAAGACCGCTTCGGGAATCGAGTGCGTTACGAATAGAACCGTCTTCTTCGTTCCGCCCGCGCCCCAAATCCGCAGCAGCTCAGAGTTCATCTCATCTCTCGTCAGCGCATCGAGCGCTCCAAACGGCTCGTCCATCAAGAGCAGCGTCGACTCCGTCAGAAGTGCGCGGCAAAGGGCGACGCGTTGCTGCATCCCGCCGCTCAACTCGCCTATCCGACGGTTCTCAAACCCGCCCAGGCCCACTAGTTCCAGCAGCGAACGCGCGTGAGGCTCGTACTCCTTGCTGGACCAGCCTGCCAACTCAGCCGCAAGCATCACGTTCTTCAGGGCCGACCGCCACGGAAGCAGTGCAGGAGCTTGAAACACCATTCCCACTCTGGTCGGCTTGACGACAGCGACGTCATCCAGCTCGATACTTCCAGCCGACAAGGTGCGCAAGCCCGCCACCATGCGCAGCAGCGTTGACTTGCCGCATCCCGACGGGCCGACGATAGAGATAAATTCGCCGTTCGCTACCTCGAAGCTCACGTTGTCGATGACGGCCAAAGGGCCATCGCTCGTCGAGTATACCTTCGAGACACCGCGGATCGATAATGACGCCATGCAACTTAGCTCAACGGGCCGCAAGAGGGCAGGGTCGGATGGATAAAATACTCGTTGGTGTAAATAGAGGCCGGGTTGCTAATACTCCCGGTCGCAGTCATATACTTCTGCACCGTTTTAACGGTTGTGGCCATTTCGCCCGGGTCGATGTAGCCAAGTCCGTGCTCGCTAAAGCTGGTCGTGCAAACCGTCTGCAAGACGAACTCCCACTGCGTCTGGAGCGCTGAAGTGCTAATCGTGGGATTCGCCAGGTGCTCGTACTGCATGGCCCGCTTGGAGTTTTCAATCGCGTATTGCCATCCATGGTACGTAGCCTCGAGGAAGGCACTCACAACACCGGGATCCGTGTTCAATGTGTTGTCATTGCAAAACAGCGCGAGCCCATAGATATTGAGTCCGTACTTATAAAATGGCATCGAGACCGTATTGGCCTTTCCTACAGCTTCCCAGACGAAGGGAGCATCCTCGGTAAAATCAAAGATCGCCTGTACCCGACCGGTGGCCAGGGCACCATAGTAGGCCGAAGGATCCAAATTGACGTGTTTCACGCTTGAGGCGTTGAAGCCCTGCTCCTTCGCAAGAGCAGGGAAGAGCAGCCATTCCGAATCGCCCGCTGCAGAACCTGCGGTTTTGCCAACTAGCTCCGACGGCTTCGTTATCCCTGTCTTTTTCGTGGTGAAGATATTGTCCATGCTGTGGTCGAACTCCATACCAACGATCTTTACATGGGCTCCATTCCTTATGCCTTGGATTATCGTTGGGGTGTCAGCCACACCACACCCTACCTGGCCGATTGACACGCGCTCCACGGTGGGACCCGATCCAGTCCCCAGGAGCAGCGTGACGTCCAAGTTTGCCGCCTTGTAGTAGCCGAGGGTCTGTGCCGAATAATAGGGCGCATAATCCGCCTCGGGCAGATAATTGAAGAGAAAGGTGAACTTCGTGGGCGATGTTGCTGTCTTAGTCCGCGATGTCGCTGAGGCAGTTATTGCATACGAACCAACCGCCATCACCACCAGCGCGACGGCAACGTTTACTCGAAAAATCTTACGTAGCACGGCGTTACCTCCTTCGGTTGCTCATTATTCATATAGATGTCTCCGTACTCACGTGGCTCCACGGGGCCACAGCCCGAGCTAGTGCCTCGATCAGGCCATAGAGCGCGAGCCCAATAGCCGACATCCAAACAAGCGATGCGAATGCCAGGGCGGTGTTGAGCGTGGTTTCCGTTGCTATTTCGATGTAACCAAGTCCTGATTGAGATGCCACGAACTCGCCGATGATGGCGCCGACGACCGCCAAGGTGCTGCTAACCTTAAGGCCGCTGAAGATGTATGGGAGGGCGTTAGGCAAGCGGATCTTGGCGAACACTTTTCTCTTGGAAGCCCCGAGCGACCGTGCAAGGTCAACGAGGTCCGGGTCGATCTGTTCTAGGCCAGTTGCAGTCGTAATCACGACTGGGAAAAAGGCCACTGCCGCTGCAATGACCGCATTCGGCAAGACGCCGTAACCAAGGTAGATAATGAAAAGGGGTGCAATCGCGATCTTGGGCAGCGTGTTGAAGACGACGAGCATGGGCAGAACCGTGCGCTCAAGAAGGGGTGTCCATGCAATGAGGATGGCCAGCGCGATGCCGGCAATTGCAGAGGCCAAGAAGCCTCCGATGATCTCTTCGGTCGTGATGCCGATATTGGGGAGCCAGTTGTACTCCGGACTCCACATGTCCCTCCACACGCTTAAGGGTGCGGGTAGGAGGTAGGCGGCAGGGTGGAAAACGCTGATGATCACTTGCCACAGGACTAGCAGCACGACAAAACCGGAGATGACCTCCGCTCCTTGACGCAGGCGGCGGACGAGATGCCAACGATGGCGCCCGATTTTCTTTTTCGCGGTGACATGCATGTCCGACGCCATGGGTACCTCTCGAGGCGTCCCGATTGCCATGCTCATGACGCTGTCGGTTTTGAAGACGAAACGTAGGAACTCAAGACGGAGCGACTTTGCTGAGGAACATAACCGGTGCGAGTTGGCACTCGAAGGGCACGACGCTCGTCCTGTCGCCCCCGCCGTTCGCCTAGAGGCATCCAGCGGCCAGTGCAACTGTGTGACCAAGACAACCTAGGTTCCACGGGCAAGCTGTCTAGGTTCCACAGGCAAGCTGTGCTTTGGCTGAAGTCTCACGTCATTCTGGTCTCTCACTAGGAAGTCCCGCGCTTCTCGCCGCGCCACCTGTCGGTATTGCCTTTCTCGCCCGCGATCAACGGACAAAATCTCCACGAGTCCGGCGAGCTTTACACTCCTCTCAAGCCCCGCGTACCCTCTTGGAAGGTCGCGGCAAGCGGTTGCCGCCGTTAATGTACTGCCGACACCCTGGCCTGTCAAGCAATTAGGTGAGGCCCGTACTTCGTCCAGCGCTGAGGGACATCTGTGGCCAGCAGAAGTGGACTTTCGTACGTTGGTGGCGGTCGGCATGACTAACTGCCGCCGGGTCACAAGGTTGCGCTAACCTAGTTGGCAAGCGATTGCCCTGGAGGGGACAGCGATAGTGAACCCAGGCGAGTGGACCGGAGACTCCAAGACAGCCAGCCTGTCCGATGTGGCGCGCCTTGCCGGTGTGTCCACCGCGACAGCGTCGAGGGTTCTCGGCAACTCGCGACAGGTGGGGGCTGGATTGCGCCAGCGGGTGCTGGATTCAGCAGCCAAACTCGGCTACGCGCCAAATCCTCACGCTAGGGCCCTCGCGCGCTCGCGTGACGCCTCCGTCGGAGTCGTTGTCAACGACATCAGCGACCCCTACTTCTCCGAGATCATCCGGGGCGCGCTCGACGGAGCCGAGGCGAGCGGTCGGATGCTCCTCATCTGCAACACCTACCGTGACGCCGAACGTGAACTGGCATATGTACGTCACTTTCGAGCCCAGCGCGTCGACGCGCTCCTCCTCCTAGGCAGCGGTCGCCTCGATCGCGAGTTCGAGACCCAGCTCAGCGCCGAGATCATTGGGTTCGAGCGAGCAGGAGGGCGGGCGGTCCTGATCGGGCGCCACGAGGCGGCCGGCGATGCCGTCCTGCCCGACAACGCCGACGGCGCCCGCCAGATGGCCCGCCACCTTGCCGAGCTCGGTCATCGCCAAGTCGGGGTAGTTTCAGGCCCTCCCATTCTGACGACTATCTTCGATCGCCTGACCGGCTTTCGCGAGGAGCTGTCAAGGCTCGGTATTCCGTTGCTCGACAAGCACATTTGTCATGGTGGCTTCGACCGCTCTCAGGGAGAGCAGGCGACCGACAAACTCCTCGACGCCCTTCCCAACCTCACCGCGATCTTCGCACTGAACGACGTCATGGCAATTGGCGTGCTGGCCTCCTTACGTCGGAAAGGGCTTCGCGTACCCGAGGATGTCTCCGTCACCGGCTTCGACGACATCCCCATCGCGGCCGATCTGCGGCCAGGACTCACAACCGTCCGGGTACCGATGGTGGAGATCGGCCGACGAGCCTTTGCACTAGCGCTGGAGCCCCGTACGCAGCGCTTTCGGACCGAGCGCCTTCCGACTGAACTCATCGTGCGTGAGTCGACCCAGCAGGTGCGCCGATGATGGCGCCGTTTGGTAGTGGGGACCCGCATACCTCGTCAACCAGGATCCTGCGCCACCCCGGGGCGACTGCCGGTATCCCGAAAGAGCACAGGAACGACAAAGGAGCAGGGACGACGACTGAGCGCATTGGGATCATCATGAACGGCGTCACCGGGCGCATGGGTCGCAATCAGCACCTCGCCCGCTCGATCGCTGCCATCCGACATGACGGTGGGCTGCGGGCGGACGGCCTGGTGATCTGGCCTGACCCGGTTCTGGTCGGGCGAGACCAGGAGCGGCTCCGCCAACTCGCCACCGAGTACGGAATCGAGCGCTACAGCACCGACCTCGAGGCCTGCCTCGCGGAGGAGCAGGACGCCATCTATTTCGACGCTCAGAGCACATTGCGGCGCGAGCAGGCGCTCGCCTCGGCGATCGCCGCCGGAAAGCACGTCTACTGCGAAAAGCCGATCGCCACGACAAGCGCCGCCGCGCTCGAGATCGCCGGGCTCGCCCAGAAAGCCGGCATCTGCAACGGTGCAGTCGAGGACAAGCTCTTTCTTCCCGGCCTTCTCAAGCTGCACGAGGTCATCAAGCGAGGTTTCCTCGGCCGAATTCTCTCAGTCCGCGTCGAGTTCGGCTATTGGGTCTTCGAGGACGAGGTCGGCGCGAGCCAGCGTCCATCGTGGAACTACCGCCAGGAGGATGGTGGTGGCATCGTCCTCGACATGTTCTGCCACTTTCGTTACTTGTTCGACCATCTCTTCGGCGGTGTCCGCTCCGTTGCCTGCATGGCGACGACACACCTCCCCGAGCGAGTCGACGAGCAGGGCAGGCGCTACAAAACGACGGCCGATGACGCCGCGTATGCATTGTTCGAGCTGGAAGGCGGGGCGATTGCCCAGGTGAACGCCTCGTGGGTGGTCCGTCCGTATCGTGACGATCTGTTCGTGATCCAGGTTGACGGTACCGATGGCAGCGCTACCGCGGGCCTGCAGCGCTGCCTCGTGCAGGCTGCGGTGACGACACCCCGCTTCGTCTGGAACCCCGACCTCCCTCTCCAGCTCGATCCGCGCATCGGTTGGACGGAAGTACCGGATAGGGAACCGGCAGTGAACGCCTTTCGGCGGCAGTGGGAACTTTTCCTCCGCCACGTGGTCCTTGGCGACCCGTTTCCCTGGGATCTGGCGGATTCCGCGCGTGGGGTTCAGCTCGCAGAGCTTACCCTTGCCGCCGTCGCCGAACGTCGCTGGGTGGCGATACCGGAGACCCCTGTCTGATGGCCGATCGGCGCGCCGGTCGACGGAGTCTTTCCATGAACCAGGCGACTGTCCCCCGGTGGAGCGCGATGGAAGTCATCGAGGGCTGCGCCCGGGCCGGCTACTTGGGAGTTGGTCTATGGCGCGATCGGATCCAGGAGGACGGGGTCGTCCGCATCGCCAAGTACGCCGCTCGACTCGAGATCGAGATCACCTCCCTGTGCCGTGGCGGTTGGTTCCTCGCTCCCGATGCAACGGCTCGAAGGGCGCGCGAGGAGGATAACCGCCGGGCTGTGAACGAGGCAGCAGAGCTTGGCGCGCATATGCTCGTCCTCGTCGTCGGACCGGCGAACGACCGGGATCTTGAAACCGCCAGGCGGAGCGTCGGTGAGGCGATCTGCGAGCTGGCCAGCTATGCGATGACGCGCGGTGTGTCACTAGCCATCGAACCGATGCATCCCCTCTACTGTGGCGACCGGTCGGTGGTGGTCACTCTTGCCCAGGCGCTCCGGATGGCAGAGCTCACCCGCTCAGATGGCGTGGGCGTCGTCCTCGACAGCTACCACCTCTGGTGGGACCCTGACTTGGAGCAGAGCATTGCGAACGCGACCGGCTCCATTCTCGGCGTTCAGCTCGCCGACTGGCTGGCCCCACCACCAGACCCGTTGAACGGTCGCGGCATGCTTGGCGACGGTTCCATCGACTTGCGTCGGTTCTGCGAGCTCGTGCGGGCGGCGGGCTATGACGGCCCTGTCGAGGTCGAGATCTTCAATCCCGAAATCTGGGCGCTCGATCCAGCAGAGATCCTGGAGCTTGTCGCCGAGCGCTACCTAGCGAACGTTGATTGACAGGCGATCGCGCCTCGAGGGGCTTTCGTGCTGAACTGCGCCACTACCGGTGGGGCCACTTCGTCGCGAGGTCGACGCGAAAGCGCTGGCAATCGCCGCACAGCTGTGGGCGGGTGCTGGACCCGCCGCTGTACCACCAACCTGAAAGGAGCGTCCACCGTGGCCCTTAACGTCGTGATACCACGGCCGAACCGGTTCCCTGATGGGATACCAGCCGAGAGGCGCCGTTTCCTATCAGACCGTCGCTGCGCTAGCGGGCTCACGAGCCGTCATGCCGCGGCTCACATCGCAGCGGATTCCCTCCCCGAGGTGTGTGCGCCATGATCGTCGACCACTCTGTCAGCCCGTCGGACCTTAAACCCAAGCTCGAGCGCTTCTGGAACCTCTCCGCTCAGAAGATCGTGGCGATTGCCGAGAACTATGACCAGGCACAGGGCTCTCCCGTCTGCACCGTCGAGGGGAAGTATTTAGGCCGCGGCTGGACCGACTGGACCCAGGGGTTCCAGTTCGGGTCGGCGCTGTTGCAATTCGACGCCACCAGCGACGAGCACTTCCTCGAACTCGGCCGGACGGCGACGCTCGAGCACATGGGGCAGCACCTCACCGACTTCGGAGTACACGATCACGGGTTCAACATTGTGAGCACGTATGGGAACCTCTGGCGGCTTATGAACGAGGGACGGATCCCCGAGGAGCTACTCGCTCGCCGACTCTACGAGTGCGCGCTTATGGTCAGCGGCGCCGTCCAGGCGCGACGCTGGACCGCGCTCGATCCGGGTCACGGCTTCATCTACTCCTTCAACGGTCCGCACTCGCTGTTCATCGACACAATCCGCTCGCTGCGATCCCTGGCACTCGCCCACTTGCTTGGATGCGTCCTGCGCGATGAGACCGGGCGATCCGTCTCGCTGCTCCATCGCCTGAAGCAGCACATTGTTGCTACGACCCGCTACTGCGTCTTTTACGGCGAGCAGCGCGACATCTACGACGTGCGTGGCAGGGTGGCACACGAGGCGCTGTTCAATACCCTTGACGGGAGCTATCGCTGTCCGAGCACCCAGCAGGGCTACTCCCCCTTCTCGACATGGACGCGGGGGCTGTCCTGGGCGATATGCGGTCTGGCCGAACAGCTGGAGTTCCTCCGCTCGGTGGGCGACGACGAGGTGACGCCGACGGTGCTCGAAGCCGCCCGGGCCACGTGTGACTTCTACATCGAGGCTGTCAGCGCCGCCGACGGGATCCCTTACTGGGATACGGGAGCCCCCGGTCTCACGCAACTCGGCGACTGGCGCTCAGCACCGTCGGACCCCTTCAACGCTCACGAACCGGTAGACAGTTCGGCGGCCGCGATAGCAGCGCAGGGCCTCCTACGTCTAGGCGCCTATCTCGGTGACGGTCAATATGTTGCTGCCGCGGTCAGCATCGCGCGGACCTTGATTGAGGCTCCCTACCTAAGCGAAAGCCGATCACACCAGGGGCTGTTGCTCCACAGCATCTACCACCGCCCCAACGGGTGGGACCACGTGCCGGTGGGTCAGTCGGTGCCATGCGGCGAGTCCAGCATGTGGGGTGATTACCACGTGCGCGAGTTGGCGCTGATGATTGGACGACTCGCGGAGGGCCTATCACTGCCCACCTTCTACCAAGGAGCTCTCGGGACATGAAGACCGCCCTCGTGACCGGTGGGAGCCGCGGCATCGGCTTTAGTATTGCGCGACATCTCGCCGATGAGGGTTTCTCCCTCGCCATCTGCGACATTCGCTCCGATCGAGAAAGCGCTTCGGCGCTCGAGGCTCTGCGCGATGCAGGGGTCCATGTCTTGTATGTCAAGGCCGACGTCGGCGACGACGAAGCGCGCCAACGCCTGGTTGAAGCCGTCCGCTCGGAGTTCGGCGAACTCCACGTGCTCGTCAACAATGCCGGCATCTCACCGCGTGAGAGGGCCGACATTCTGGAAGCAACCAAGGAGAGTTTCGTCGAGGTGATGCGTACCAACCTCGAAGGCCCATACTTCCTCACACAGGCGTGCGCCAGATGGATGATCAAGCAGCGGGCACAGGATTTGACATGGGCAGGCTGCATAGTCAATATCTCGTCGACTTCGGCCTCGGTGGCTTCGACAAACCGCGGCGAGTACTGCCTGTCCAAGGCCGGGGTGAGCATGGCGACAAAGCTATGGGCGGCGCGCCTGGGCGAGTTCGACATCCCCGTCTACGAAATTCGACCCGGTATCATCCGCACCGACATGACGGCCGGTGTCGAGAAGCTCTACTCGGAGTTGATTGACAACGGCCTCACGATTCAAAGGCGTTGGGGCACACCTGACGACGTGGGCCAAGCTGTTGCCGCGCTTGCGCGAGGTGTCCTACCGTACTCGACTGGTCAGGTCATTGTCATTGACGGTGGCCTTACCTTGCAGCGGTTATGACGCCCGACGCCGATTACCTCGATGCACTCTCCCGGCGGCTGACTAATGTGCGAGTCGCCCAGTCGTGGAGATCGGCGGCGGTAACCGGGCTACCGATTTGGCCCGTACCGTCGTCGAAGCCGGACTGCCATGCGCCGACATCACCTTACGGACCGCGGCTCTTCCTGACCAACGTAAGTTCTCCACGCGACTCGCACGCCTCGCATACACGAGCCCAAGCAACGAAGAGAAATGCGGCGAAGCCGTTCGGGGTAGCGTTTCCTGCGCCGTTCAGCAAACGAGCGGCGCGACCGAGGAGCCGATGACGGCAAAGTACTACTACACGACCTTGGAAGAGACGCACCCCGTTCAGCCGTTGGACAGGGACCACTGCAAAGTCTGTCGCCTCCTCTCCCTTTGAGTCGGGGCGCCATATCGACCGTAACCTGCCAATCGTCTAGCGAAACCGGCTGATCAAGCCAGGACACTCCTCCTGATTGCTCACTTGCCTGAAGGGTGCAATTACTCCCCCACCAGGTTTGACGGGCCAAGACGCCCCAGCGAGGATGATGGCGTGGCCCTGTCGTTCCTCTACCGTCTGGCGCGTCGCGCGCTCGAGTTGGTCCGCGTCCATCGGACTGGAGTTTGGCGCGAGTTTCGCGTCGTCCCAGGTAGATGCGGGCGCGGCGAATGTCTTTTCTCCCTACGCGTGACGTGAACGTCCTGCTCAGGCGATTTCGGCCTTGGACCAGGTTGAGGTGTCGACTTGGAGGTGTAGGGCGCCAAAAAGTCGATCGGGCCCTTGAGCTGGCTCTCTTCAGCGCCGCCAACCATGATCAGTTATGGCCCTCCGCCTGTGCTACCTCGTCACGTGCCGGATCTTCGGTCTGCTGGGATCTCGCCGACGGACAGCTTTGGACAAGGACATCGAGCTGATGACGCTACGCCACGAGGTCCGCGTGCTCAAGCGGCAGCTCCATGGTCGCGTTCGCTACCGACCCGCAGACCGAGCGATCCTTGCTGCGCTCAGCCGGTCGCTCCCGCGATGGCGGTGGCGTTGCTTTCTCGTCACGCCCGAGACCCTGCTCCGCTGGCATCGGGAGCTCTCGAGAAGCAAGTGGAAGCGTTGGCGGGCCCAGCGAGGCCCTGGACGTCCTCCGCTCGCCGATGAGATCGTCGAACTCATCATCCGTCTCGGCCGGGAGAACCGCCGCTGGGGATCTGTCCGCATTCAGGGCGAGCTTCGCGGGCTCGGGGTCCGCATCTCGGCAAGCTCGATCCGCCGGATCCTTAGAAGCCACGGTCTCGGACCAGCTCCGCGCGGTGGACCGACCTGGAAGGAGTTCCTCACCGCCCAGGCGAGCGGCATCTTGGCCACCGACTTCTTCGTCGTGGACACCATCAAGTTCACCCAGCTCTATGCGCTGTTCGTCATCGAGCTCCAGAGCCGAGTGGTGCACATCCTCGGGGTCACCGATCATCCGACCGGCTTCTTTGTTACCCAGGTTGCCCGCGACCTCGCAGGCGATCTCGCCGAGCACGCTCGGTCGTTCCGGTTCTTGATCCGGGATCGCGACGCGAAGTTCACCGCCAGTTTCGACGAGGTGTTCGCCTCCGAAGGTATCGAGGTGATCAAGACACCGATCCGGGCACCAAGGGCGAACGCGTATGCCGAGCGGTGGGTACGGACCGTCCGGGAAGAGTGCCTCGACTGGACGCTCGTTCTCGGTCGCAACCACCTCGAAGCAGTCCTTCGCGATTACGTCCGGCATTACAACCAGCATCGGCCACACCGCGGCCTTCGACTCCAAGTGCCCGCACCGCTCAGCGCAGTGACCTTTGCTCCCCCGTCGTTCAGTGGCATCGGCCGTCGCGACGTGCTGGGTGGGATCATCCACGAGTACCACGCCGCCGCGTAGTCCAGCTTCACGTCGGCCGGATTGTCTAGGCCCCTGGTCGCTCCGTTTGCGGTTACCCGGCATCGGCCGTCTCAATTCGACGACCGGATGACGACAGCGCAATCGCTGCTCGTCACCCGCCACCTTCGAAGACAATCCGCTGCGATCCTCTCGAAGCCGGCCTGCATCTGGCGCTTCGACCAGCGCGATCGGGAATACTGGTGCCCTACAGGTACCTGCGCATCGCGCACACTCGATCTCGCGCAGCCGCGTTCTCGTTCCGATCCGACTTCTCGAGGGCGGAAGTGAGTTTGTGCACCCTTCACCCACCGGACTACCACCGCGTGCGATCCGCCACTCTGAGCTTCTAGGTCTTGACGCCACAGACATCCGTCGTTAGACTGCAGCTGTCTCACAGGAGTGAATGAGCTACCTGAGGATGCCCGACATGTCGTGCACAACGCGGCTTTGTCACTGGAATGTGAGTGGCTAGGCGTTGTGCGGATTATCGAGACGATGATTTGCGGGCGCGAACTGGCCCGGGAGGAAGAGATCAACGCCGACTCCGTAGCCATGGCGGCTCGAACTGCCTACGAGGTTCGGTGCGACATGGCCAAGGTCGAGTGGCCTGGGACCGCGGAGTTGCTGGCAAGAGTGGTAGAGGCATGTCCCGCGCCGATTCTCGTTGCCGGCGGAAGCCTCACTTCAGTTGCTGATGTTCTTGCCATGACAAGGGACGCACTCGGTGCCAGAGCGGCCGGGCTGGTGATCGGCCGCAACATCGTGGAGGCAACCGATAGGGCAGCACTCGTGAGGGACCTGAGCCTCCTAGTTCACGGCACACCGATTACGGCCGAGCCCTCCCAACCGGTGGCTGGACACTGAGGGCAGGAGAAGATCCCAGATGCTCGGGAATACGGACAACAAAGGGGCCGGAAGCGTGCCAGAGCGCGTGGGTAGCGAGTGGCCTTTGTACGCCGCTGTGTACGACGAAATTCTTCGACTCATTTCGGAAGGCGTGTACCCGGTGGGCAGCCAATTGGTCGCTGAGCCCGAGTTTGCCAAGCAGCTCGGCGTGAGCAGGGTGGTACTTCGAGAAGCCATCAGGGCACTTGAGGTCGACGGAATCCTCATCAAGCGTGCGGGCATCGGGACGTTCGTGAACGAGCCCTACCCGGTGATAGAGAGTTCCCTGACGACGAACTATGGAATGACCGAGATCATCGAGAGTGCTGAGCTCGAGGCGGGCACATCTTCGATCGCGATCACAGACCAGATGCTCGACGCGAAGTATGCACCGCGCCTGGACCAGCCCTTGGGAACTTGGGTACGCAAGATTGAGCGTGTGCGCACGGCAGCTGGCAGGCCAGTTGCGTTGACGGTGGACTACGTCCCTGTCGCCACTTGTCGCACCAGCTGCAAAGAACTGGCCGAAGGCGGCAGTCTTTATGACCTCCTGGAAAGCTGGGGGGTAAGCGTGAAGTGTGGTTATGCGAGGCTTATTCCAACCAAAGCTGGCCACCACGTGGGCAAAGCCTTGCGGATCAGTGCGGAAAGCATTGTGTTGTTAATCGAGCAAGTTGACTGTGACGCTGACGGTCGCGTGGTCATGTTCTCCGAGGAATATCACATCCGTACGGCGTTTCGGTTCCTTGTACGTCGTGTCCGAGGCAATCTTGAGAAGGTGCAGACATCCTTCGGCGGTGCCTTAGCGGAAACGGATGGAGATTATCTGCGCAACTGGTGAATGCGGACAGAAAGAGGACGGACGGGTGTCTGACGTGATCTTGACGTAACAAAGGATTGGTGGTCGGGGATGTCTTTCTCCTCCGAGCCGGCGGCCGTTCAGGGAATGACAAGTGGAAACGCCGCTCCACAGGACCTTCGATGACGCGGGAAGAAGGTGTCAAAATGCTCCGCGTGCCTGTTGTCGGTTCGTCCCCGACAGGACTGCTTGAAAAGGCCATCGCGGTCGACGGGATCTGGAAGAACTACGGCCACGTCGAGGCACTGCGAGGAGCATCACTCGCTGTGGCCCCAGGCGAAATTGTGGCCTTGGTTGGTGATAACGGCGCTGGAAAATCGACCCTTCTCAAGGTCATGTGCGGGGCGGTAGCACAAGATGCTGGACGGGTCACCGTGGGAGCGGACGACTTCCCAGAGGGAACCGCAGTGGATCCGCAGCGGTACGGGATCGGCGTCGTGTATCAGGATCTCGCTCTTGCACCTGATCTTTCGGTAGTGGAGAACATCTACCTCGGACACGAGCTCATCTGGCGCGGCTGGCGACGGTCGCTGGGGATTCTCAATCGGAAGGCCATGGCTACCGAAGCCGACGTCGCGCTTCGCGATCTTGGCATCGAACTTCCAACCGTCGAACTTCCCGTGAGCCTCCTTTCGGGAGGCCAGCGCCAGGCTGTTGCGGTCGCGAGAGCCGTCAAGTGGGGACGACAGGTGCTGCTCCTCGACGAGCCGACAGCCGCGCTCGGCACTCGCCAGACCAGCATTGTCAAGGACTTGGTAAGAGTCGTGGCGGCCCGGGGTATCGCCATTTTGATCGTCTCTCACGACATCCCTACCGTGGTCGAAATGGCGCATCGGATCATCGTGATGCGCCAAGGCTCTGTAGTTAGGGAATTCGCGGCTAAGACCGTGACGATCGCACAGATCGTCGGGGCGATGCTCGGTGAGACATCCTCTCAAGACGGAGGTGTGACCAGTCCATGACAGTTTCTTCAGTGGTTGAGGCACCCCCGATGGACGAGCTTGTGCAGTACTCGCGCTGGCGTCGAGGAGCGGTCCCCGTTGTCATCATCCTTGGTGTCGACATTTTCACAGTGCTGTTGTTCGGGATAATTTCCCCAAGTCACGTATTTCTCTCGGTCCAAAGTTTCAAGGACCTCGCACTCAACGGCTGTCAAACGGCACTCTTGGGAGTCGGCGTCGCATTTCTCCTTGGCGCAGGAGAACTCGACATTTCTTTAGGCGCGAACATCATCCTTTCTTCGGTGGTGGGTGGCAAGGTGATGGCCACCATGGCAAGCACGAACTCTGGTGCTGCCATCGCCCTCGGTGTGATCACGTGCATCGCAACCGGTGCCGCCGGCGGCTTCTTCAACTCGGTTGTGGTCACCCGTCTCCGAGTTAACTCGTTCATCGCGACACTGGCAAGCCTCGGCATCATGACCGGTCTCGCGGATGTGCTGACGGGCGGCTACGACATTGCGGGCATCCCGCTCGCTCTTCAGAGAGACTTCGGCATCGCGAGCCTCTTCGGAGTAATACCCAATCCCTTCGCTTTGGTGTTTCTCATCATCGTCGCGGCGGGGTTCTTGCTGCGGAGAACGCGCTTTGGCCTGCGCACATTGGCGCTGGGGTCCTCCCGAGAGGCGGCGGTGCGCGCAGGACTTCCCGTGCGCAAGAATCTCACCCTCCTGTTCACGATGGCAGGGTCATTCGCGGGGTTTGGCGGACTTATCGATCTCAGCCGGTACACAACAACCAATATCAGCGGTCACACAACCGACGCGCTGGCGGCGATCGCTGGTGCGGTCATCGGCGGCACGAGCTTGTTTGGAGGAAAGATCTCCGTTTGGGGCGCCGCACTGGGAGCCATGCTGGCCGTCATCCTTCAGCAGGGCCTGGTCGTGGTGGGGCTTCCGTCCTTCTACCAGCTCATCGCCGTAGGAGTCGTCCTGATCGTTGCTGTGTCGGTGCGGGGTTTCACAGACGCCGAAGGAAGGTCCACGCTCAGAGTTGTAAGGCGTCTGCAGCAAGGCCTAAAAGCGCATCAGAGTGGCAAGGAGGTGGTCCGGGCAAGCGAATGACATGTAACCAAGGTAGGCAGTGTGAGCGCAAGGCCACAGGAATCAATCAAAGGAAGGTGTATGTAATGCGAACGAGAAGCAGGAGGCTGCCGCGAGCGACCATCGTCGCGGCAGCGGCATGTGTCGTCGCCATGGTGGCGTGGTGTGTTCCAGCATCTGGCACGAGTACGGCGTTGCGTGGGCAAACAGTTCGGGCCGTCGTAGCCAAGTCGGCATCGACAGCGCCGATTACGGTTTCTGCCGTCGTCGCGGACGCGGTTGATCCGTTTTATCTAACGATGGAGTGCGGTGCGAAGGCTGCCGCCAAGCTATACAACGTTAAACTTACTTGGCAGGGAAGTCCCTCTATCGATGTTGCTCCCGAGCTAGCGATACTTCAGGGTGTGGAGTTGCGCCATTCTGAGGGGATGATTCTGGCGCCATTCTCCCCGACTGTCTTCATTGAGCCGGTAAAGGCACTGATGGCCAAGGGCGTGCCCGTGGTAACTGTCGACGGGCAGCTATCTCAGCCGGTCGAGCTCGAGAATGTCCGAACGGGCAACATGGCCGCTGGAGCGCTCGGAGCAGACTACTTGGGCAACAGGCTCAAGGGTACGGGGATCGTTAGCGTAGTCGACTCTACGCCAAGCCTGCCGGGCGATGTCGCCCGCGTGAATGGCTTTCGGGATGAAATGAAGGCCAAGTTCCCGCACATCACGGTACTCAGCACGCAGTACGCGGAGTCAGACGCCGGAAAGGCCGCCACGATTACTTCTGCGCTGCTTGAGGCGCATCCAAATCTGAGCGGGCTCTACGTCAGCGATGCAAGCGACGCTCAAGGCGCTGCCGCGGCAGTGGTTGCCGCCGGTGATCTGGGCAAAGTGCCCATCGTCGGATTTGACGTAACGCCGGTAGAGGTTACGGACCTGGAGGACGGCGTGTTCACCGCCCTCATTGCCCAGGAGCCCTACCAAGAAGGCTACCGAGCGGTGGAGGTCCTCGCGCGTTACATCCGTCACCAGATCACAAAGGCACAAATCCCCTATCTCTACTATACCGCGGCAACGATGGTGACGAAGGCGAACGTGAAGAATCCTGCAATGAAGAAGGTCCTCTACACGACCACCTGTAGCTAGGTCGGAACCCGGCGTACGGGAGCCGGGTGATTGCACCCGGCTCCCGCCCTGTCCGCGCTACGGTCGCCACCTTCATCAGAGAGTGCAACGAGATGTGGCCCGCTGCAGTTTCTAGGTGTGCTGCCGAACACGCAACGGCTTGTTCGAGCCGCATTCTTTGACCTGTGAGATAAACATAGTCAGCCGACCGATGTCTGTGTGGGCAGCGATAGGCCGATTTGAAACTGGACGGTCGCCAGCTTGAACCGAGAGAGGTCGTGGTGCATGCGAAAGATCATGAACGCTCCGAAGGATTTCGTCGATGACTTCCTCGATCGCATGTTGAAGGCCCACCCAAGAGACTCCCGCTCCGTTCCTGGATTCCCCCGCGCTCTCACGCGCGTCGAGCCCCCCGGTGTCGATCCGAGAGGTGGCGGGCGCCTGAAGGCAACCGTGCTAGGCAGGCCCATCGCCTTGCCAGAAATCGTAGACAGTAGTTGTCAGGGGACCGCTTTGCTTGCAGCGGTCGGGGAAGGGACCTTTCCGGATTGCTCTGCAGCTGTGGCGGCCATGGTGCACATGAAGTGTGAGGATGAGCCCGAGTCAGCTCAGGCCCAGGCATACGCGGATCGGTATGAGGAGTACTGGGCTATCCGTGCTGCTTGGACCCGCCAACAATCGATCACACCCATTTCGGCCAGAAGGGAAGGATGACCGTGCCTGACACGCCGAGGATGGTTCTGCGCCGAGCGAACCTCCTCTCTCCCGATCGAGGAGTCTTAGGACTCTCAGATCTGGTCATCTCGGAAGACGGCAATATCGCATCGGTTGCGCGCCATCGGTCTGACTACCGCTGGGCTGGTGTTCCCGAAGTTTTGGATCTTCGCGGCTTCACGGTGGTTCCAGGCTTGATTGACGCGCATTTCCACCTGTTGACGACGGGCGTGCAACTTTTGACGATCGACCTGGGGGTAGCTAGGTCGGTTGAGGAAGTGCTGGAAGTGCTGGAAGCCGGGAGGAAGGGGAGGGACACAGAGTTCTTGATCGGTGGCCATTTAGACGATGAACACCCAGGGACGCGGCTGCCGACATTAGCGGAGCTCGATGCGGCCTTCCCACATCGGCCGGTGTTTCTGGAGCACCGAAGTTGGCACTTCGCGTTGTGCAACACAAAGGCAATCGAACGCCTCCGCTTGGCGAGCGACGCTAGAGCTACAGGAATTCTCGAGGGTGAACCTCTCGCAGTCGCCAGACAACGGCTGATGGAAGCGCAGGGAGAGGACTTCGTGGAAAGAGCACTTCGGACGGCCAGCCTTGAAGCAGCGCGGCGGGGTGCCACGACGGTGCACGCGATGGAGGGTGGAGACCTGTTTGGTGACTTTAGCTTGAGCGTGCTGGAGCGGATACGGGACTCGTTGGCGACGGACGTCGTCGTGTACTGGTGTGGGACGGATGTGCGGCATGCCGTCGAGAAGGGATTCGCTCGGGTGGGCGGTGACGCTCTTGTTGATGGGACGCTGGGATCCGGCACGGCCGCGTTACGATCACCGTATGCTGATGACAGGACCTCGTGTGGCTCACTGCATCTTACAGAGCAGCAGGTAGCGGATTTTTTTTCAGCAGCGGCCAAATCCCATCTACAGGCGGGGCTGCACGTGATCGGTGGTCATGCGATCGAAATTGCATTGCGGGGAATCGAGCAAGCACTTCCGAACGGAGATTCGGGTGTCAGATCGAGGCTGGAACATTGCGGTGATGTCAGCAAACAGCAATTACGACGTGCCGCGCAGCTCGGGGTATGTATCTCGACGCAACCTGCGTTCACCTACTTACGCGGCGGACCTGGTGAAGTGTATCAACAGCGGGTGGGCGCACGGCGGGGTAGGCGTCTCTATCCCCTTCGTTGGATGTTGGACGAGGGAGTTCATGTCGGTGGGGGCTCCGATAGCCCAGTCACGCCACCCGATTTGCTCCTCGGCTTGGAGAGCTGCGTGAACGCAAGGTATTCAGCGCAAAGAATCAGTTTCTCTGAAGCGCTACGGCTGTTTACGTCCGGTGCGGCTTGGTGTGCTGGTGAAGAGAAGACCAAAGGGGATATTAAGCCGGGAATGCGGGCGGACCTGCTAGCTTTGAAGGGTGACCCGGTGGTCTGCAGGCCCGACCAGTTACATGAGATGGAGATTGGTTTGGTGATGAGTGCTGGTCGGCCCATGTTTGGGTCACTTGTGGAGGGAGATGAAGCGTGTCAGAAGGCAGATCAGTCAGACTTGCTCGCATAGTCAAGGGTGATGATGAACGGTCACTGATCGGCACGTGGGTCACGGGCTAATGCGAGGATCGATAGCCGGGGAGGGTGCCGCTAAGGATCTCGGAAGAATGGCGGGACAACTTTCGCGTCATCCCAGGTAGATGCGGGCGCGGCGAATACTTTTTCTCCCTACGCGTGACCTGAACGCCCTGCTCAGGCGATTTCGGCCTTGGACCAGGTCGAGGTGTCGACCGAGAGCGCCCGCAGCACCTTGGCCTGGAGGGCGTTGCGCCGGTTCACGAGCTTGATCTGCTGTGTGCCGGCGGCGAGACACTGGATGCGCACTTCCTTCAACAGGGCGAGTGCTCGGCGAGGGGTCATCGACTGGAACGGGAGGTCGGGGTCCATCACCTTTTGACCAGGTCCCCGTGAACTGATCCACCTGGCCTGAGCCCCGTTCACTGGCCCACGGTGATGAGAGTTCTGGCCGGATTGTCAGGCGAGCGTAGCGTCTCGAACTCGTCAGGCGTGAGGTAATCGAGCGAGCTGTGGCGACGCGTCGGATTGTAGAAGTTGACGATGTAGTCGGCGATCGCTGTTGAGAGCTCGACGTAGGTCATCCACCTCTTCCGGTTGAGAAGCTCAATCTGCATAGAGCCCCAGAAGGACTCCATCGGCGCGTTGATGCTCCTATAGCTTGTCAAGGGGAGCGGGCGGGCTTGTGACGCCAGCGAGTCGCGTTGTGGCTCAGGTCGGTTCGGGCAGTAGGTGGTAGAGCTCGCGGGCGACAAAGCGCTTGAGGCAGCGGATGATGTCCTTCTTTGAGAGGCCTTGCTCCGTGCGTCGATTCACGTAGGCGATCGTGGGCGGATGCCAGCGCATGCGGACGATGACGACACGGTAGAGCGCAGCGTTGGCCTGGCGGTTTCCGCCGCGGTTGAGGCGGTGTCGTCCGCTGGTCTTTCCTGATCCGGCTGGGACGGGGCAGGCGCCACAGAGCTTGGCGAACGCGGCCTCTGAGTGGACCCGGTCAGTGTTGTCCCCGGCGGCGACGAGCAATTCGGCGGCAGTGTCGAACCCGACGCCGAACCGGTCGATCATTTGTGGCGCGAGCCGTTTGGTGAGAGCTTCGAGTTGGCCAGTGTGGGTCTTGATCTCTTCGTGCAGGCTGAGCCAGCGAGTGGCGAGCGCGGCGAGACTGTGACGGGCGGCGACATCGGGGTCCCCGATCCGGCCGGTCGTGTCGAGCTGGCTGCAGGCGACGATCAGTTTGTAGTTGGTGAGCTCGGCGAGCTGGTCTCGCAGGTCATGGTCGACGGTCACGACCACGGCTTTGATCGTGATCATGGTCGTGGTCTGGGCTTTCACTGCTGTATCCCGGGTGATCTTGAGCAGTCGGATGGCTTCGATCTCACCGTCAGCGGCTTTAGGTGTGGCCATGCCGGTTCCGGTGAGCATCTGGCGGGCGGCGTGTTCGGCATCGATGGCGTCGCTCTTGCCCGACAAGCGTCGTTCTCCCTTGCGTGGTGGACGTGCGACCTCGCGGACGAGCAGCTCGTGACGACGCAGGAACCGTGCGAGTCCCTGACCGTAAGAGCCGCAGCCCTTCACGCCGAATCCGTGAATCTTGCCGAGGCTGGAGGCCCACTCCACGAGCTGCCGGTAGCCGTCGTTGTTGGCCGGCACCTCGAGCGGGTCGTCGAGGAGACCACCGACCCCGTCAATAGCAACCGCGACGTGTTGGTCCTTGTGCGTGTCGACACCGACGATGACATCGGCGTAGCCGAGCGCGATGCTGGTCATGAGCTGTTGATCCTCCCGGATTGATGGTTCACGTCTGCTGGCCGGGCGGGGAGGACAGGACTGTGATGGGACCTTGGTCGATCAGGCTCCTATGAGGTCACTGCCCGCCAGGCCGGCAGGCCCTCCATCGCTGCCGCTGACGGCCGACAGGTCAACGCGAAGACACCACGGTCGGTCATAACAGGGGTCAGACCGTCAGCAACAACGACGACGACGAGCCTTCCAGCTGGACACCCGCCGCAAGAGGATCCTCACAGTCGAAGCAGTCTCCGACGGTGCCCATCGAGCCGAGTAGCTTGTGGCTCCGCAGATTCTGGGTGAAAGACCACGAGATGAAGCCCGAACCGTGGTCGCTGTGCAGGATCGTCTCTGGCGATGTCGCTCGCGATCGCGCCGCCATGAGCAGAGCGTCGTTGACGAGCACGGCGTCGTTACGGCGGTCGATAGCCCAGCCGACGACGCGTCTTGAGAACAGGTCGAGCACGGCGCAGCAATAAAGCGTGCCCTCACGGGTGTTGTGCTCGGTCACGTCGGTCAGCCAGATCCGGTTCGGAGAGGCCGCGATGAAGTTGCGGTTGACGAGGTCCTCGTGTGTGGCGACCCCCACCAGGTTGCGGCGTCCCTTCTTCCGAGCTGGGAGGCCCTCCAGGCCAGTCGCTCGCATGAGCTTGCGGACGAGCTTCTGGTTGACGACGAGCCCGCGCTCATAGAGCAAGGCAGCACGCACTCTTCGGATGCCGTAGGTCGCGCGGGAGGCAGCGTGGATCTCGGAGATGATGCCTGTGAGCAGAACCCGGCGCACTTCACGTTCGGATGCGTGCCTCGTCTTCTGGTAGTGGAAAGTGGACCGATTGAGGCCCACGAGCCGGCATGCCGTGCGCTCGGAGTAGCCCAGGTCGATCAAACCTCGAACGACCGGGCCGATTCTTTTGGGCGGACGACCTCTTCGCCGTTGAAGAGCGCGCTCGCCGCCTTCACCGCCTCGAGCTCAGCCTCGAGCTCGCCGATCCGCCGGCGCGCCCGGGCGAGCTCGTCGGGTTCGTAGCTCTTGATCCCAGCCTTTCGGCCGGCGTCGACGAGTGCCTGGTGCTTCCAGCGATAGAGCGTTGCGGCCGCAACGCCGAGCTCGACCGCGAGCACCTCGACGCGTTCGCCAGCGAGCAATCGCCGACACGCGTCATCTCGGAACTGCGTTGGATAGCTGAACCCCATCTCCACCTCCGGCGGATCGGGGCCAGACTCTCATGTAAGTGGATCAATTTCTGGGGCTCAGGCCAAGTGGCTCATCAAACGGGTTCCCCTCACTTTGCCTTCACGAGGTCTTTGGCCATGACGGCCTCGATCGTGGCCTGTGCATGCCGAAAATGTCATCTGCACCCATCGGCCTGGACTTTTGTTGCCGTGACACTGAGTCGGAGAACCTGTTCACCAAGGTCCTCGACTGGTGCTGAGTTCCTGTCGTCGTACTCGAGTGTGCACCGGGGCGCCGCCTGCAAGTCCCGCCTGGCCTCTGCTGCCGACGAGAACGCCGTGTCGGCGCGTCCGCCTTCGCCGACCGGACCGGCGGGGACGACGTCGGGGTGATCTGCCGCAACGCCACTAGGGCGATCAACCACCTCGCCTACCGGGGTGCGCTGCTCCCCGACGTCGTCGTCGTCACGACCGTGGTCGAGCACTACACCAACCTGCTCCCCTGGGCAAGGGGGGCCTTCCCGCGACCGCGGCTAACTCGCGATCACGGGTACGTCCCTCGACGGCCGGCAGAACACGCAGCGCACCCCGTCACCGCCCACTGACCTCAGCCCGAGGAGAGGGAGGCGATCCACGGGGTGAGCCCTCACTCGCCTGCCTTACGGTTGTCGTTCAGCATGTGGCGGCCCCACTGCTCGCGCGGCTGCGTCGAGGATGATGGCAATGAGCCGCGCCCCAGCGTCAATCTGCCCGACAGCGCGCTCAGGCAGCCACGAGGCGCGGCCGAACCTGGCCGCCATCTGCGCCGTCGCCTCGGCGCCCTCGTTCGCGGCCTGGGCGGCGACCTCGAGCACCTCGGCGACAGAGCCGCCCCTGGCCGCGACGCTGGTGGCGGCGTCACTCGCCGGGCCAAGGGCGTCGAGCATCGTGCGCGCTCCGCGTTCGGCCTTTCCGCGCTTGACGATCGCGCTGCACGCGCCGGTGAGCAACTCGGCCAGGCGGAGCGCAGGATCCGCCGGTGCCTGCGCCACTGCACGCCCGGCGCCGATCAGGGCACTCGCGATGAGCGTTCCCGCGGTGGAGGGCGCCCGCTCAGCGACAAGTCGTCCGGCGCCAGAGAGGGCCTCGGCGAGGTCGTCCTCCGCGAATGCGTCACGGTGCTCGAGCACCGCGCTCGCCATGTTCGTCGCGGTCACCCCGAGATCGCCGTCCCCAGCGACGGCGTCCAGCCGGTTCAGCTCGTCGGCACGGGCGACGAGCTCAGCACAGACGGCGTCGATCACACCGGCAAGGCCGTTCACAGTCGCGAAAGCAGCGGCGAGGATGCCGGCGCATCGACGAGGCGAGCGAGCTCGTCGTCGCTGCGCAGCAGCGAGATCGACATCCCCGCCATTTCAAGCGAGGTGGCGTACTCGCCGACAAAGGCGCGTCGAACAGCGAGGCCCCGCTCCTCGAAGATCTGGCTGAGCCGGCGAAAGACGAGGTAGAGTTCCTCCGGCGGTGTCGCTCCGAGGCCGTTCACGAGCACGTCGAACTGGTCACCAGCCTCGTGCTCGAGGTCCTCGAGCAGCGCGTCGACGAGGTGCCCGGTGATCTCGTCAACGGTCTCGAGCGGTCCGTGCCGAACGCCCGGCTCGCCGTGGATGCCCATCCCGATCTCCATTTGACCCGCCGGCAGCTCGAAGGTCGCGTGCCCGACAGCGGGGATGACACAAGGCGAGAGCGCCACGCCGAAGCTGCGCAACCGCCCCGCGGCGTGCTCGGTTGCCGCCTTCACCCCGGCAAGGTCGCGGCCCTCCTCGGCAGCGGCCCCGGCGACCTTGTAGAGAAAGAAGATCCCGGCAATTCCGCGCCGACGGTCTGCCTCGACCCTCGGCGCCGAAGCGATGTCGTCGGCGGCGAGCACCGTGGCAACCTCGACACCCTCCTCCTCGGCCAGCTCGGCAGCAAGGTCGAAGTTCATGACGTCCCCGCTGTAGTTGCCGTAGAGGAGGAGCACGCCACGGCCGGCATCGACAGCTTTGATTACCGAGAGCATCTGGTTGGCGCTCGGCGAAGAGAAGACGTTGCCGATCGCTGCTCCATCGGCGAGGCCTTGGCCGACGTAACCCATGAACACCGGGAGGTGGCCCGAACCACCGCCGGTGGTGATCCCCACCTTGCGCGGCACCGGCGCGTCCGCGCGCACGACTGCCAGTAGGTCGCCGAGCCTGCGCAGCTCACCGGGATGGGCACGAAGGACGCCGTCGAACATCTCCTCGACAAAGTCCTCGGGCCTGTTGATCAGCTTCTGCATCGCCTCAACCTCAACCAATCGAGCGAGCGAATCTCAGCACCTCAGCGACCTGTCCTCGCAGCCCCGGACCACCAGGCAGCAGGTCTTCGAAGAGAGCACTTCCGATCGTAAAGCCCCACGCCCCGGCGCCAGCAAGCACCTCGATCTGCTTGTGAGACTGCACCGAGCCGGCTGCGATCACGATCCCCGTCGTGGCGTCTACCACCGCCCGGGTGAGCTGACCGACATCGATGTCCGAATGCCGATAGGCGAGCAGGTCGACACCGCAGACACCACTCAGGTTGGATATCTTGGCAGCGTCCTCCGCGATCTCGTTGATACTGCCGTTGAGAATGCTCGGATGACCAGTCACCGATCCGGCGAAGGGACAATACCGGACGCGATGCGATCCGATCGCCTCAAGAGCGGCCTCGGGATGGACGCCTCCGAGGATCCAGTCCACGCCGATCTGGCACCCGATCCGAATGGAATTCAGCTCGTGCTCTAGTGACAGGGACACCACCTCGAGCATCACCTCGAGCTCGTCGGCATGGGCGGCGGCGGCAATCTCGCGCAGCTGTTCAGAGGTCGCGCCGACATCCTTGAATCCCACGTAGCGAAGCCCGATTCCCCGGACCTCTTCATATACCGCCCGAGCATTCGGGACCGTCTCGTCGTCATGGGTCAGCATCAGGACGAATTCGATCATTTTCGCTTCGCTCCTCCTTGCTCCCTGGATCGCCCCTCCTCACCTCTACCATCCAACACTGGGCCTGCATCGACACAGACCGGGTGGCTCTGCGCATCCTGCTCAGAGCCACCCGATACCGGCGAGATAGGGCTCTAACAGCACCCTTCTCGGTTTGGTGCGTAGCTTAGGTCAAGGTCGCCCCGTCGAGAATGATGAAGTCGTCGCGACTGTCGACGACGTTCGTCAGGCCGTGAACCAACCCGTACTGCAACCCGAACGACGCCACCGCGATGTCCCAGCAGTAGTAGAGGTCTGCCCCCATGAGCTCCAGAGCCCAGTAGCGTTGCGAAGCTGGCGTCAGGGCATGCTGCAATTCCTCGTAGGCGTGCGTGTAGGACGCCGGCGGCTTGCCAGCGGGCCAGAGGGGGTTGGCGATGGGGAAGAGGCCAGCATTCGTCCCTGCCGGCTGCGTCGGGTAACGATCGCAGCGGCCCATGAAGCTGGTCATCATGTCGAAGTCGCCGCCTTCGGACCCGAAGAAGCGTTCGGCAAAGACAGAGTACGTCACGGGAAGCAGTGTCGCATTCAGCCCGATAGCGTTCATCTCGTCGGCCATCATCTCGGCGAGCTGCCCAATGGCTGGGAACTCTCCCGTGAGCTGGAGGATCTGGATAGGAGCCTTGCCGAGCATGCCCAGTGCTTGGAACTTCTTCTTCGCGAGGTCTGGGTCGTAGCTGTAGGTCGAGTTGAACTTGGGTTCCCAGCCGATTGAGTCCTGCGTCACGTGGACGTACGCGACGGTGCCGAGACCGTACAGCGCTTGCTGGACAAATCGCTGGCGCGGGACCAGGTATTGCATCGCTTGGCGCGCTGCTAGGTTCACGAACGGGCGCCCCGGCTTGCAGCTCATGAGCACCTCGTAGGTAAACGCGTGTGGGCTGGTCACAATATTGAACTTCGAGCTCAGTGACGCCACGTCTACTGTGGGCAGATAGTAGGCCATGTCGAGCGAGCCAGCCTCGAGCGCGTCGACCATCGATGTCGGGTCGGGGTAGTAGATGTACTGCAGCTCCCCGATGTGTGGCAATGCGGGGTTCCAGAAGTTGGGATTCTGCTTGAGGACTGTGATGTCATTCGGGCGGAACTCTGACAGGTACCACGCACCGGCCCCGTCGGCCTGGGTCGAGAAGGCCTTCTCTCCCTGGCTGATGAGCGTTGGGCTGATGATGTACCAGTCCGTGAGGATCGCCACGGCTAGCTCTTTCGGTATCGGTGCGTTCCACAGGATCCGAATGGACTGCGGCGATAGCACCTTCCAGCCCTTGAGGATCGGGTGCCACACGCTGTACAGGTCGCGACCGGTGACGACGTTGTTCACCTTCTGCAGGTTTGCGACGATCGCGTTGGAGTCGAGCGCCGTGCCGTCGTGGAACGTCACCCCCGGACGAAGGGTAATATCAACGTACATCCCATTAGCTGCTGAGGTGACATTCGTCGCCAGCCAGGGCACGGCGTTGGCTTCCAACGGCTGATCGACATCACGGAGCAGCGAGCCGTACAGCTGGTTGTAGAAGGCGAAATCGCCCTGCGGGTTGTGGTACGGGTCGAAGTCCTCGAAGTCGGAGCTCTGTCCGATCTTCAGAACCCCCGGTCGCTGGGTGACCGACGACCCGCGCTGCACCGTTCGTGCAGTCGTCCCTAGCGGCCATCCAAGTGCTTTTGACAGGGACCTCGACATGGGCAACGCAGCTCCGAGCGCGAGGGCACCACCGAGGAACCCACGGCGTGAGATCTCGGAACCCTCATCGTCCGAGTGGCTCGCAAAAGTCTGAGGTGACTCACTCATAGCATGAACTCCTTTTCCCATTCTCCGCGTATAGATTTTTCCAATTTTCGCTACCACACTTCGAGGTACTTCTCACCTCTGCTACCGACTGCGACAGTTAGCCTTTCTGATTGAACGACCACCCCATTCAGCAAGGGCCTGCGCCTCTTCATCAAAGCCTGCGTCTGCACCAAGCGGTCCCTGGGGCAGCGGCCCACCCGACTGCACGCGTGGTTTAGCGGGCTCGCTCCCAAGGCCCCCGGCGCCTCGCAGCAACCACAACACAAGGACGCCACTACCGACACCTAACCCGATGCAGGCGCCCGAAGGCCGAGGGTTACCACCACGTGACACAGGAGGAGAACACTCTCGAGTGCGTTCCGGTCCCGGCGAGACTGATTCTGCGGTTGCCGTTTGCGCCTCCCATAGCCAGAAGCGTCCTGGTCAGACCTACTACTTCGCAGTATGGGCCGCGCTCGGCTAAAAGTCAAGCTCGGAGCCTTATTCTGTTGCCTTAGTCCGGTCAAGGGCTCGAGCTGCAGGTCAGATGATGCTGGTGCCGACAGTCGAGTCGACCAGGAGCCGCGCCAGAGAGCGTGCACTCGCGACGCGAGGTGCGGCCAGCATCCGCGTGCGCCTCGGGCGCGAGCGTCGGCGGGCCCCATCACGAGGCCGGACGAGCTTGTCGGCCACGAGGCCGGACGAGCTTGTCGGCGGTGCCTTACGGCAACTCGATCTCGTATCCCTTGGCAGGAAACCTCGCCGCCACGGTACACCTCAGTGCAAGTCAGCCCTGGCCGCTGCGGTAAATGTTGAACTCGAATGCGTCGGCGACGTGGTGCTCGTGCGACAGCAGGATCGGACGTCCGCTGCGGTCGAAGTCGACCTGGAGGAGATACACAAGAAGGGTTGATTTCGGAATACGCAAGCGAGCGGAGATCTCACGGTCGGAGAGGAGCGGAGATATCGACGCGACCCCATGACCAATGGGCAGACCGAAGGACTCGAGCAACCGGTAGAGGGAACCCTGGCCGATACGTTCGACGGCCTCGGTCACCTCGCGAGGGAGAATGGAGGCGGGCAGCAAGTCGCGGGAGAGCACAACGGGTCGCCCGTCTGCCGTTCGGACACGCTCGACCACCTGCAAGGGAGTGCCTGGTGGGACCGAGAGCTGATCGGCCTCGCTGTCGTCGGCCAACACCATATAGACGCGCAGATCCTCTGTTCCCGGCGTCGAGCCCATCGACCGGATCAGTTCCGAGACACCACAGTTCCTATCGAGGTTGTTCCGCAGGTTGCGACGGTAGGTGATGAAGGTCCCCTGTCCACGGATCCGGCGCAGATAGCCGTTGTCCTGAAGCCCCTCCAGAGCTTCCCGCAGGGTAGGGCGGCTGACGCCGAGGTCCCGGGCGAGCTCCGCCTCGGGCGCGACACGCTCGCCCGGGCGCCACTCTCCGGCTGCGATGCGCGCCAGCAGCTCCTGCCTCACGCGGTCGCGCAACCGCGTCCCCGAATCGCTCGACACTGGGGAATCTCTGTCCACGAGGTAACCTTCCGTCCGGGCGGTCGACTCCGGCACGCTGGACCCTGACCCTACCCGCACTCGCGGCGGTCCACCCAAAGCGATCTATAAGTCTGACTAGGTGTCATCTTCTGCACACGATGGGCCTTGACAATCCGAGGTAAACTGACTAGTCTCCTGACCTAGTCTGACCTATTACCGTTATGATTGTCAAGCCAGGCCAGCAGGAGCCGAGTCAGTGCCGTACGTAGCTGGGTCACGCGGTGTGTACCGCTTGCCGGATACCGCTGCCGCTGCCCTCATCTGTTGCCTCGGCACCCTCGATCGGGTGGGCACCGGAGCGGCGGCGGGCACGCCGCGGGCAAGGCCGTCCCCATGAGCTTCATGGGCTTGGACCTGGGCGGCAGCGGAGCCAAGGCGAGCATCTACGCCGAAGATGGCTCGTCGATCGCAGCGTCGAAGATGCCCTACACTTTCGTGGCGCCACGGCCGGACTGGCGCGAGTACGACCCCCAAACCGTGCTGGCGGCCCTCATGCGCGCAATTCAGGCGGTGACCTCGACGCCTGCAGTGCGCCGCGACCCAGTCCGCGCCATCGGCATCTCCGTCGCGGCCGAAGCCGTCGTGCCGGTGGGCGCCGATGGCACACCTCTCTACAACACGATCGCCTCATTCGACACCCGCGGGTCGGAGTACCTTCCGCTGCTGGGGGAACTGCTCGGGGAGGAAGAGCTTTACCGGATCACCGGGCAGCCGCTCGATCATCTGTACTCGCTGATGCGGATCCTCTGGTTCCGTGACTACATGCCGTCGGTCTTCGCTAAGGCCGAGAAGTTCCATCTCTGGCAGGAGCTGGTCCTCGCTCGACTGGGGATCGAGCCGGCTCTCGAGTACTCCAACGCCGCTCGCACGATGGCGTTCGACATCGGCTCGCGCGTCTGGTCGGAACCGATCCTGCGAGCCGTCGATGTGCCGGCCGATCTGTTCGCGCCACTGGTCCCCTCAGGAAGCCTTGTCGGTTGTGTCGCCACTCGCCAAGCCGACGAGCTCGGCGTCCCGAGGAACTGCCCGGTCGTCGCCGGCGCCATGGACCAGTCGTGCGCGAGCCTCGGGCTGGGCGTCGTCGACCCCACGCTGACCGCTGTGGGCACTGGATCGGTCGAAGCCGTTGACATCCCCCTTGAGGATCGTGAGGCCCTCGCCGCGCAGGCGCGCCACTTCCTGTACGTGACTCCCTATGCTCCCGGTGGCCTGCTCGGCTCTGCCCACCACTTCACGGCGGGCTCCGCCGTCGAGTGGTACCGCAACCTGGTCGGGGCCACTTCTTACGACGACCTCTACGGGGGCAGGGCTCCGGAGATCGGGGCTCCTTCCTCACTCCTCGTCCTGCCGCAGTTCGCTGGGTCGTTCGTGCCGGCACGGGACGCCGCCGCGAGGGCGGCGATCATCGGTCTTTCCTTGAGCACCTCGGCTAACGACATCGCGAGGGCGTTGCTCGAAGGCCTGGTCTTCGAGCTGCGCCTCACCATGGAGACGATGGAGGGTGCCGGCTTGCGCGTCGGCGAGGTGCGCAACGGCGGTGGCGGAGCCCATTCGGAGACCTGGATGCGCCTGAAAGCGACAGCGCTCGGACGAGCTATCGCCGTACCCGCCAGCTTGGACAGCAGCTCGCTCGGCGCGGCCTTGCTGGCCGCTGTCGGAGTAGGGGTCTTTGCCGACTGCCGCTCGGCCGCCGCCTCGATGGTGCACATAAAACAGCGATACGAGCCCGAAGGCGCCGCCGTCGCCGCCTTCGCGGAGCGCTATCAGGAGTACTGCGCGATGCGCGAACGGCTGGCGGCTGAGCGCGGGACCCCGATGAGGAGGTGAGCGTCATGAAGCCCGGTAGTCAGGCAAGCGTGGTGCTGCGAGGGGCCAAGGTGATTTCCCCCGAACGAGGCGACCTCGGCCCTCGCGACGTGGTCATCACCGCCGAGGGAAAGATCGCCGCGGTCGAGCCACATCAGTCCAGCCGGCACTGGCCGGAAGACCACGCGGTCGTTGAGCTCCGAGGACACACGCTTGTGCCCGGACTGATCGACGCCCACCTCCACCTGCTAGCGACCGGGGTGCAGCTGCTCGCCATTGATCTCGCCGCGGCGAGATCTGTCGGCGAGATCCTCGAAGTGCTCACCGCCAGCGCCGAGGATGGCGAGTCCGAGTGGCTCATCGCCGGGCACCTCGATGACGAGCACCCCGGGACGCGGCTGCCGACATTAGAGGAGCTCGATGGGGCCTTTCCGAAGCGCCCGCTGTTCCTCGAGCACCGGAGCGGGCACTTCGTCTTGTGCAACACCGAGGCAGCTCGCCGGCTCGGCCTGGGCAGCGCCGTCGGCGCGAATGCCGTCGTCGAGGGCCCCGATCTGCCGCTTGCCAGAGAGCGACTCATGAAGGGACAGGGCGAGGCATTTGTCGAGCGTGCCTTTCGCGCCGGCGCTCTCTCTGCGGCGCGACGCGGCACCACTACGATCCACGCGATGGAGGGCGGAGACCTGTTTGGTGACGACGCGCTGGCCGTTCTCCGGCGAATCCGCGAGTCGCTACCTACTGACGTGCTCCTCTACTGGTGCGGAACCGATGTCGACCGTGCCCTGCAAGAGGGTTTCGAGCACGTTGGTGGCGATGCGTTTGTCGACGGCACGCTCGGCTCGCGCACGGCGGCGCTGCGTTTTCCGTACTCAGATGACGGCTCCACTCGCGGCACGCTCTTGCTCTCACAGGACGAGGTCACGAAGTTCTTCACCCAAGCAGCGGCGGCCCGTGTCCAGGCAGGGCTGCACGCCATCGGCAACCGCGCCATCGAGCAGGCGATACGAGGCATCGAACGCGCCGCGCCACAGGCCGGACCAGACGCGAGATGGCGTCTTGAGCACTGCGGCGACGTGAGCAAGGACCAGCTGCGGCGCGCCGCCGAGCTCGGAATCGGGATCTCGACCCAGCCCGCGTTCTCCTACCTGCGGGGCGGTCCCGACGAGGTGTACCAGCAGCGCGTGGGGTCACACCGGGCACGGCGGCTCTACCCCATTCGCTGGATGCTGGACGCCGGAGCTCACGTTGCCGGCGGCACGGACAGCCCGGTCACCCCGCCGGATCTCCTCCTCGGCCTGGAGAGCTGCGTCAACGCCAGGTACTCGGCGCAACGGACGAACCTGCGCGAAGCGCTCCAGCTGTTCACCTCCGGCGCGGCATGGTGTGGGGGCGAAGAGACGATCAAAGGTGACATCAGGCCGGGCATGCGCGCCGATCTCGTCGCCCTCACCGGAGACCTCTCGGCCTGCAGGCCGGATCGCATCAAGAACATGGAGATCGCAGCCGTTGTGCTGCGCGGGGTGCCCGTGTGCGGGTCACTAGTGGAAGGAGACCGATCATGGCGGACGGAACATCACTCAGGCTTGGCCGCATCCTCGACAGGCGCGACGGACGGTCGCTGATTGCCACCTTCGGCCATGGCATGATGCGCGGTCCGATCCCTGGAGAGGGCCCAGCGAGGAACCTCGGAGACCTGGCCGACGTGCTCGTGCGTTCTGGGATCGACGGCCTGCTGATGAGCCGTGGCATGTTGCGCGCCCACGGCTCGCACCTTGGCGGTCGTGGAGCGCCTGCACTCATCGTGGGCCTTGACTGGAACAACACCTTCCTCGACATGCCCACCGTCGCGCTCCCGAAGGAGGGTCGCTCCGAGCTGCTCGGCAGTGTCGAGGATGCCCTGATCCTCGGGGCAGATGGCGTCATGACCTATCTGTTCCTCGGCTGGAGCGATGCAGAGGCTACGGCGCGCCACATGGCCGACAACGCCGCCGTCTCCCGTGAGTGCGACCGCCTTGGGGTCGTGCGGATCATAGAAGTGATGATTCGCGGCCGGGAAGTGAGCAAGCAGGACCAGACCAATCCTTCCTACATCGCGATGGCAGCGAGATTCGCCTACGAGATAGGCTGTGACCTGGTCAAACTCGAGTGGCCGGGAAGCAGCGAGGCGCTCGCCTCCGTCGTCGAGGCATGTCCCGCCCCGATCCTGGTTGCGGGAGGCGACCTCGTACCAAGCGGCGAGTTCCTCGCCATGGTGCAGGGCGCGCTGCAGGCTGGCGCTAGAGGCTTCGTCGTCGGACGGAACATCATGCAGTCGTCAGACAGGGCGACGCTGGTGCAGGAGCTGATGTCAGCGGTCCACGGCGTCTCACCGCTTCACTAGAGGCAGGAGAGGACGACCGGAGTGGCAGCCTCGAGCGCTGCTAGGAAGTCTCAGTCCGTGACGACCGCCTTGCGTCGGCTGGGACAGTTTCTCTGGCGCCGACAAAACCGAGGGGTCACCGTCGCCGCGCTCGCAGTCGCCGTGTTCTGTGGCATCGGCCTCGTCGGGCCGTTCCTCACCCCGGACAACCCCGACGACGAGGTCTACCAAGCTCTGCTCGGGTCGTCGTGGGCCCATCCCTTCGGGACCGACGAGGTGGGGAGGGACCTGTTCTCCAGGGTCGTGTTCGGCATGCGCATCTCGGCGGAGATCGCCATCGTCACCGTGCTGGTCGCCGGCGTCGTCGGAACGGTCGCAGGGCTTTACACCGGCTACTACGGGGGGCTGCGCGACAGCGTAACGATGCGCGTGGCGGACTTCCTCCTCGGCTTCCCACCGCTCGTACTCGCCTTGCTGCTGGCGGCAATCATCGGTCCGTCGACGTTGACAGTGCTGGTCGCCACGATCGCTCTGTCCATACCCCTGTTCGCACGCATGGTGCGAGCCTCGACGTTGGCCGAGCGCCAGAAGGAGTACGTGCTCGCGGCGCGCGCTCTTGGCGCGAGCGACTGGAGCGTCATGCTGCGAACACTGCTGCCCTCAGTGCTGGGCGTTGCCCTGGTTGAAGGGGCCATCGTGGCAGCACTAGCGATACAGGTGGAGGCCGCCCTCAGCTTCCTCGGTGTGGGCGTACCGCCACCGACGCCATCGCTCGGGTCGTTGCTCTACGACTCCCTGACCTACATCAGCCGTGCCCCCTTGTACGGCGTGTTTCCAGGGGTCGGCCTCGTGCTGCTCGTCGGCAGCTTCATGGCCCTCGCCAAGGCTCTGCAAGTACGCTGGTCGCTGAACCCGGTTTCCGCGCTGCCGGCCGCGTCGCGCGAGGTCGCGGAGGCCGAAAAATGAGAGCGTTCGCACTTCGGCGAGTCGGCGGAGCGATCGTCACCCTGTTCGCCACGGCGGTCGTCTCCTTCCTCGTCTTCCGCCTCCTCCCCGGTGACCCCGCGGCTGTCATCGCCGGCCAGGGTGCGACGGAGGCGCAGATCGACGCCATCCGCAAGGGCCTCGGGCTGAACGGGAACGTCGTCGTGCAATTCGTGCACTGGGCCGATCATGCCGTGCACGGCAACCTCGGGAAGTCCGTCATCACCAACGTGCCTGTCAGCACCCTGCTCGCCCAGCGCTTGCCCGTAACGCTCGAGCTGATCCTCACCAGCATGATCGTCGCACTCGTCGTTGCCGTGCCGCTTTCCCTCGGAGCTCTCTGGCCACGGTCGGCGCTCGACCGGATTGGCAATGTCTGGCCGGTAGTGGGCCTCTCCGTGCCGGTGTTCTGGATCGGCGAGCTGTTGATCCTGCTCTTCAGCATCAAACTGCAGTGGCTGCCTGCTTCAGGGTACGTTTCCCTCTTCCAGTTCCCCCTGAGCGCACTCAAATCCTTCCTTCTACCGTCGATCTCGTTCGGCTTCTACGTCTCCTCCTTCCTCGTGCAATTCCTGAAGCCGGCACTGCGTGACGTCATGGAGGAGGACTACATCCGCACGGCCCGCGCCAAGGGACTCTCCGAGGCGAGCGTCTTCTGGCACCACGCCCTGCGGGCGACCATGGTTCCGTTCGTCACCCAGATGGGGATCCTGCTCGGCACCTCCGTCGGTGCGACCATCGTGATCGAGCAGGTCTTCAACTACCCGGGGTTCGGCAACCTCTTCATCCAAGGAATCATCTCGAGCGATTTCTATGTGGTGCAGGCCGGCCTCCTGCTCATCGTCGGGTCGGTCATCGTCGTCAACCTCGTGGTGGATCTCATCTTCGGGTTGCTCGATCCGCGGGTGCGTCGTGCGCAGCGTACCTAGCCCATCGGCGCCCGATTCGGCTCCCGCCTCAGCGACCGAGGAGCCGGCGAACGGTTCGGGCACGGCCTCGGACCTCGTGAGGGTGCGAGAGCTGAAGGTGTCCTTCGGGGCAGCCCTAGCGGTGAGGGGCGCCTCTTTCACGATCGCGACCGGAGAGGCCGTCGGGCTGGTCGGGGAGTCTGGCTCGGGCAAGAGTGTCACCGCGCTCAGCCTGATGGGGCTGTTGCCAGCTGCCAGCGCGTGTGTCGAGGCGCTCGAGCTGCGGGTTGTCGACTGCGACCTTCTGACTGCCCGCGCTCGCGAGCTCCAGGAGATGCGCGGTGGCCGGGCGGCGATGATCTTCCAGGATCCGCTCACGGCCCTCCACCCCATGAAGCGCGTCGGCGCGCAACTCGGGGAGGCCATCCGCCGGCACAGCGCCCTCACGAGATCCGAGGCACGCGCTCGCTCGATCGAGCTGATGCGGCGGGTCGGCATCCCCGAAGCCGGTAGCCGGATCGACGATTACCCGCATGAGTTCTCCGGAGGTCAGCGGCAGCGCATCATGATCGCGATGGCGATCTCGTGCGGACCGAGGCTACTGATCGCGGATGAGCCGACGACCGCTCTGGATGTGACAATCCAGGCACAGATCCTTGATCTCATGGCCGAGCTGCGCTCGGAGACGACGATGGGGCTGCTGTTCATAACTCACGACCTCGGTGTTATCGCCCGCGTCTGCGAACGCGTCGTCGTGATGTACGCCGGTCGAATCGTCGAAGACGCTCCAGTCGATGTGCTGTTCGAGCACCCCCGCCATCCCTACACGGTCGGGCTGCTCGCGTCGGTGCCACGCATCGACGAGGCGCCGCGCGTCGTACGGCCCATCCCTGGCGCAGCGCTACGCGCCACCGAGAGGATCGCTGGTTGCGCGTTCCGGCCACGATGTCCCCACGCCGTCGAGCGTTGCGTCGAGCAGCCAGCGCTGCAAGCTGTTGGCGAGCGCCACCTCGTGGCGTGCTGGCGAAGCCGGGAGCTGTGATGAACGGCTCGACCGCCCTGCTCTCGGTGCAGGACCTCGCCGTCCACTTCCCCGCCCCGGCCACCATCGGGTTCGGTCGCCGACGCCGAGGTGCGATCAAGGCCGTCGACGGGGTGTCGCTCGAGGTGGGCGAGGGTGAGGTTGCAGCGCTCGTCGGCGAGTCCGGATGCGGGAAGTCGACGACCGCCCTTGCCATCCTGCGTCTGATCCAGCCGACAGGCGGGCAGATCTTCATGGAGGACGAGGACATCGCGACACTTCGCGACGCAAGGCTGCTCGCGTTTCGGCGCAGCGTCCAGATCGTCTTCCAAGACCCGTACTCGTCGTTGCACCCACGGAAGCGGATCGGCCAGATCCTCGACGAGCCGCTGCGGATGCACACCGAAATGAACCGTGGCCAGCGGCGCCAGAGGATCGCCGAGCTACTCGAAGCCGTCGGACTCGACGCCGAGTACCTCGGCAATTTCCCGCGGGAGCTCTCGGGCGGCCAGCGCCAGCGCATCGCCATCGCGCGGGCGATCTCGATTGGCCCGCGCCTGCTCGTGCTCGACGAGCCGCTGTCCGCGCTCGACGTGTCGATCCGAGCGCAAGTCCTTGAGCTGCTCACGAGGCTAAGGACGGAGCGCCGGCTCACCTATGTGTTCATCTCCCACGACCTCGCAGTCGTGCGCGGATTCTGCGAGACAGTGACCGTGATGTACCTCGGCAAGATCGTCGAGCACGGAACGACCGAGGACGTCTTTGCCCGGCCTGTGCACCCGTACACGCAGGCACTCATCTCCGCGGTGCCGATTCCTGACCCGAGGGCTGAGGCGCGTCGTGCGCGCTTGGTCCTGCGCGGCGAACCGCCGAGTCCGATGAATCCCCCGAGCGGATGCCGCTTCAGGACGCGTTGCCCGTTGGCGAAGCCGCTGTGCGCCAGCACGGAGCCCGCGTTAGAGGAAGTCATCCCTGGAAGGACGGTGGCGTGCCACTTCCACGACGAGGCGATGATGATGCGACAGCAGGTCGGAGGTGAGGCGGCCGAGGAAGCAGTGCGACCACACAGCGACACTGAGCCAGGCGTACCGGAAGGCAGCCCCCTTCCGGCGGATCGAAAGGAGAGATCATGATGAATTCGAGCCGTTTCCGGACGGCTGTGGTCGGCGTCGGCGGCATCGGTTCGCTGCACGCGCGGACAGTCTCCCAGTACGAGGGCGCGGAGCTGAGCGTCGTCGTCGACGCTGTGCCGGCGCGCGCGGCGCAAGTCGGCGCGGACCTCGGTGTGCCGTACTGCCTGGACGTTGCCGAGGCGCTCGCGAGCTACGAGCTCGAGGCGGTCATTGTCGCCGTCCCCGATACCTTGCACCCCACGGTGGCAGCGCCGCTCCTGCGCGCCGGGATCCCGGTCATGTTGGAGAAGCCGATCGCCAGCTCCACGCCGGCGGCCGTCGAGCTAGCGCGACTTGCCGCGCAACACCACGTTCGCCTCTTCATCGGCCACACGCTGCGGTTCGACCCGCGCTATGTCGGCGTGTACGAGGCTGTACGGGCGGGAGCAGTGGGTCGGCCGGTGCACGCGGTCGCCGGGCGCTGGACGATCCGATCTCGTCGCCAACTCGTACGCGAGACCTCGACGGCACCCTTCGACCTTGGTGTGCACGACATCGACGCCCTCCAATGGATCGTCGGAGAGCCGATCGTCGAGGTGCAGGCCTATGCCTCCGAGGAAGCCGACGGCCCGCCGCCGAGCTGTGTCGTGGCTGCCTGCCGATTTGCCGGGGGTGTGGTCGGCCAGCTGTACAGCGGGTGGACACGACCAGACCCGTGGCCGAACCCGGTCGACTCATACTTCGAGGTCGGCGGCACCGAGGGCATGGCCAGAGTGCGTGTGTATGACGACGGCGGGTTGATCGTTGCTGGGAAAGAGCATCGATATGTCGACGCCCTGAACGCGCGCACGACGTGGGGCCGTGTCGGCGGCAGCCTCTTCGAGTCGGTACGGCACTTCTACACATGCCTTGCGACCTCGGCAGAATTCGCCATAGGCGTTCAGGAGGCGATCTCGGCGGTGGCCGTGGCAGAGGCCATCAACCGCTCGGTGGCGTCGGGGCGGCCGGAGCCGGTGGAACGCCAATGGTCGAGAGAGCTGGATGCCTAGTGGCGCGCCCGCGCACAGCGAGAGTGTCGGTGAGAGTGAGGTGCTCAGGAGAATGACGGACGGATGCAGGGAGGCACGAGTCGCGCTCGTCACGGGCGCGGCCGCAGGACTCGGGCGCGCGATCGCCGAGGTTCTGTGCGACAAAGGATTTCGCTGCAGTCTCCTCGACTGTCGTCGCGACGTTCTGGCGGCGGCGGCCTTAGAGATCAGCCGACGGGGACAGGTCGAGTGCAGCGTCGGGGACGTGACCATAGCCGCCGATCGTGATCAAGCCGTCAAGGCGACGCTTGACGCCTTCGGGCGAGTGGACGTCCTCGTCAACAACGCGGGTATCTCCCACGCCGAGCCCCTGCTGGCAACGAAGCCCAGCGACTGGCTGCCGGTAATGGCCACCAACGTCGAGGCGATGTTCTTCCTCTCGCAGGCCGTGATCGGCCCGATGCGCTCGCAGGGATACGGACGCATCATCAACATCGGCTCTGTCTACGGATCTCTCGGCCTGAACGGCGCACTCTACGCGTCGATGCTCGCGGAGGACACGGCTGACGGGCCAGTCCGGCAAGTCGCGTATCATGCTTCGAAAGGAGCAGTTCTCAACATGACGCGTGAACTCGCCGCCGCTGTTGGTCGATGGGGCATCACGGTCAACAGCGTGAGCCCGGGCATGTTCCTCACCGAGCAATCTCGGGCAGTCGCCAATGAAGCGGTGACGGGTGCGCTGACGAAACTGACGCCGCTCGGGCGCATGGGCGTGCCGCCCGAGGTCGGCTATGCAGTCGCCTTCCTCGCCTCCGACGAGGCGTCGTTCATCACGGGAGTCGACCTTCGTGTCGACGGCGGCTGGTCCATCTGGTAGGCATCACCCGCGGGCGATGAGTCGAAGAGCCTCATCGGGTCTTTGTAGGATTCGTCGTGCCATCTTCCTTGCCAGGTCCTGGTTGTACAGATGACCCCAGGATGCGGCGGCCGGGATGGCGCCAGCCGTGCTCGCAGCTTGGAGATCGTTCGGGGCATCCCCGATGTAGACAACACTGCTCAGCGCTCGCCTAAGCCGTTCCGCTACGACGAACAGCCCGTCCGGCGCCGGTTTCGGCCGGTTGATCTGATCACCACCGACTACGATATCCACTTCAAGACTGGCGGACTCGAGCAGTATGGAGGCGGCGCGGCTGCTCGCGTCGGTGAGGACGGCGATCGGGTGTCCGACGGCCTTTAGCTGCGCCAACGTAGCCCTGACGCCCGGATAGCTTGCCACTGTTTTGGTCCGCAATCTCGAGTAATAACATTCCGAGTCCTGCCTGCTTAGCGGTCGTCCCAGGAAGTGCTCGAGAATGGCTTCTGGCACACCAAAGGCGTATGCCTCGATAACCTCTGGAGCTGTCACTGGGGGGCCACCGAGCTCAGTAATGGCGGCCAAATACGCCTCCGGCACCGCAATGCTGGAGTCGATGAGTGTTCCGTCCAGGTCCCAAACGAGTTGGTAAAGCATCTTACCTCGCGCGCCCTCTGACGCTAACCTCCCTGTTTCACGCCCGATCCTGACGCTAGCCGCGCCGCCGTGGTGCCTCTGGGCGGGTTCGCCGATCGCCGTGTGATTGCTCCTCGTCTGGCGGAGGTGTAGGGCACCAGTATTCCGATCGCGCTCGTCGAAGTGCCCAATGCAGGTCCTGTGCATGCCGAAAACGTCATCTGCACCCATCGGCCTGGACTTTTGTTGCCGTGACACTGATGACGAAGATGGAGCGTAGGACTCTCCTTCCTCTACATTGCTTTCGTCCGTTCGCTCCAACTGGTTCGGCTCTCGTGGGGGGAGCAACCGGACCTCGCCATCGAAGTCGTCATGCTTCGCCACGAGGTTGCGGTCTTGCGAAGACAGGTGGCCCGTCCGGCACTGCGGCCCGTGGACAGAGCCGTCCTCGCTGGATTGAGCCGGCTCCTGTCGCCTGCTCGCCGAGGGCGGTTCTTTGTCCAGCTCGAGACCCTGCTGCGATGGCATCGAGATCTGGTGCGATGGAAGTGGACCTACTCGCACCGCCGGCTTGGCCGGATAAGCAAAGGAAAACCCGATGAGGAGATATCGCCGAATCCACGGGGAGCTCGCCACGACAGGCGACTGACTTGGGCCTTCGAGCGTGTGGGCAATCCTTCGCCGCCATGGCATCGAGTCCTCGCCCAGACGGGCGGGTCCGAGTTGGGCGGAGTTCCTACGAGCGCAGGCAACGACGACGCTGGCATGCGACTTCTTCACCGTCGACACGGTGCTGCTCCGGCGCGTCTACGTGCTGTTCTTCATCGAGATCAACACCCGTCGGGTCTAGCTTTCGGGAGTCACCGCCAGCCCAGTAGGGGAGTGGGTCATGAAGCAAGCCCACAACCTGAGCATCGTCCTCTCCGAGCGCTCCCGAGCAATAAAGTTCCTCGTCCGGGACAGAGACACGAAGTTCAGCGCCAGCTTCGACGAGGTATTCCGCGCGGAGGGCATCAGGATCATCAAGACGCCCGTGCGATCTCCACGTGCGAACGCGATCGCCGCGCGATTCGTAGGCACCGCCCGCCGAGAATGTCTCGACAGATTCCTCATCTTCGGTCGCCGTCATCTCGAGCAGGTCATCGCGGAGTACGTGGCTCACCACAACGAACACCGCCCGCAGCGAGCACTGGGTCAGCGGGCCCCGGGAACCTTCGGGGTGCTGCCTGATCCGATCGACGAGCCAGGCCCAGCACAGCTACGACGAAACGAGATCCTCGGCGGCTTGATCAACGAGTACCGGCTAGCCGGGTGAACTGGGCGGATGAGATTCTCGGCATCCACAGGTCGTAGGCGAGGTTGGAGCGGTTATCAAGTCGGCGGTAAGCGTTCCTCCTTGTGAAGGCCCGCAGCACCCTGCAAAGTATGGTTGCAGTATCAACTGAACAGGGTTGTAGCAGTCCTGGAGCACAGGTGTCAATGGTTCGCGCGGACGATCCGAGCGCGGCGGAACGGAGGTGCGCATGGGACCCAGGGGCTTCGATTCAGCGGCGGTGATTGGACTCGGCACCATGGGCGCGGGAATCGCGCTACTGCTCGCCGAGCACGGGCTCGAAGTGCACGTGGCCGACACGTCCGACGGCCTCACGCGCCAGCTCGTCGCTGGCGCTCTCGCTCGCCGGGAGCGCACCGGGTCGGGCGTGCCGGACGTGAGCATTCGCGTCGCAGCCGACCCCGAGGACGCAGCGCGCGGCCGCGAGCTTGTCATCGAGGCGATCCCGGAGGTGCTCGAGGCGAAGCTGGCGCTCCTCGCGAGGATCTCCGCCGTCGCACCCGGCGCGGTCGTCGCGACAAACACATCGTCACTTTCGATCGACGTCCTCGCGCGAGGAGTCTCCGCGCCCGAGCGCTTCCTCGGCGTGCACTTCTTCAATCCCGCCGACCTCGTCCCAGGGGTCGAGGTGATCCGATCGCAGCTCACGGACCCTTCGATCGTCGACCGGCTCGTGGAGTTTCTCGTAGCCCTCGGCAAGGTTCCGTCCGTCGTGAGGAGCAGTCCTGGCTTCATCGCAAATCGCCTGCAACTTGCGCTCTTCCTCGAGGCGCTCCGCTGCGTCGACGAGGGGCTGGCGAGCGCATCCACGATCGACTCGGTCGTGCGCTCGACGTTCGGCTTCCGCCTCCCGGCATTCGGACCGCTGGCAGTCGCCGACCTCGCCGGGCTCGACGTTTACCAGAGCATCCTCGAGGAGCTCCATCGCGGCCTCGGAGAACGCTTTGCCGTTCCTGACGGCCTGCGTAGGTTCGTAGCCGCCGGAAGGCTTGGGCTGAAGTCCGGCGGCGGCATCTACGACTACGACCAGCCTGTCGAGGAGACGATCGCTGCGAGGGACCGCGCCTACAGGTCGATCGCCAAGGCCATGGGCAGCATCCCGACCGGTCACGAGGGCGCCGCGCCGAACGCGGAGAGCCGGTGACAGCGACCCTGTCAGAGCTAGTCCGTAGTTCCCCCGCTGTTCCGGCGAGTAGCGGCAAGCACCTGGGAATTTGCAGCGATGGCCTGCGGTAGCACTGACAGCGCTGGTGCCCGCAAGATCGCCCAAGTCGCCATCGCGCGAAAGATCGTCACCCTCGTCTACTACGGCCTTCGGGACGGCACCGTCTGACTCCAAGGTCATTTCGGAGACGGCGTGACGCGGAAGCGACACCACCAGGCGCGTGGCCGCCTCAGGTCATGGCCCCCGGTTCACCGGCGTGGCCGCGGAACTGATTTACCCCGTCTTGGTGGTGCCGCAACACTCCATGCCGACCAACGGCGCAGGAATGACAGGCAACCTGAAGGGTGCAAGCACAGGATTCTGCGTTCGCGCGCTCCCAAGATCGCCCGATAGTCAGCCACTGGCCAACCGCAAGGACACGTTGTTCATAGTCGACGCCGAAACGCACCGTGAACGGTGTCGCCGATCACGCGTCGCGGGCGCGTGATCCCGGATGGTGCGCTCGATGGTGGCATTGCGCCGACACAGAAAGCTCTCCGGTGATCCCTTTGGTCAAGCGGCGATGGAGTACTCGTCGAGATCGATCCCACGATGCGGTCTCGCTGCATTGTAGTGCTCGACGAACTCTTCGAGGACGCGCTCGAGATGACGCTCGTTTCTGATGAGCAACCAGTCGAGGCACTCGGTCCTTGTGGTGCGGACGAAGCGTTCGGCGAACGCGTTCACATTCGGTGTCCGATAGGGCGTCTTCAGGATCTCGGTGCCCTCGGATCCGAAGACCTCATCGAAGCTCGCCACGTACTTGGTGTCACGATGTGTGCCCATCAGCTCGGGCACCATGGCAGAAGGAGGATATCCAGATGACATGAGTTGACCGAGCGCAACTGGAGATAGCCAACCAGGGAAAGATTGCATATGGGGCCCTCCCCGGCACGGCCGTTGCATTGAGTGCTACGGCTTTAAGGGGCACACCGGCAGCCTCTCGGCTGTCGAGCCCAGCAATTCTCAGGAGCACGAGGAGGTCCCCAATGGCAATCGTAGGAGGCATCGACGTTCACCGCCGCCAACTCACCTTTTGATTACTGCGACCAGGCGACAGGAGAGCTCTGCCGGGGCAGGATCCCCCAGCGGACCGGCAAGGCTTCCGGTCCTGGCTGTCGCAGTTGCCTCCGGGGGGTGATTTCGCGCTCGAAGGCTGCACGAGTTGGCGCTATATTGTCGAGGAACTCGCGGCCGCCGGCTTCGTGGCACACCTCGCCGAACCGGCTGACACTGCCGCCCTGCGGGGCAACAAAGAGCGGGCCAAGACCGACCGAGCTGATGCCCGTCACCCTCGCGAGCTGCTCATGTCCGGCACGCTTCCCGAGAGCTGGATCCCGCCAGCTCACGTTCTCGAGGCACGCACGACCGTCCGGTTGTACAAGGACCTCTCCGACGAGCGGGGAGCGTGGACCCAGCGAATCCACGCGGCGTTGTTCCATCAAGGCGTCGAGACCTTCTCCAGTTCGCTCACCAGCGACGTCGGGCGGTCTTGCTTGACAAGGCCGATCTTGCCCATGTCACGATCGTGGCATGTGTGCAGAACAGCTGCTCAGAGATCGAATCCCAGGCTTGCACCCTTCAGGCCCGACACAACCAGGGAGACCGCCGGAGGCTAAGGAGGCGAGTCCTTGTACCAGGACCCGGGCGCGGACTATCTCGAACGTCGTGACGACCCAGTTGTTGAGCCGAAGCGACTCGTACGGCAGATCGAGGCGCTCAGCTTCGGCGTCACCACTGCAAAGAGCGCCGCGTAGCCCAAGCTGCTGGAGGCGGAAGGCACTTCACCCGCTAGGCAAAGCCGATCTTGGACGCCCTCGTTGCATCGGTGATGGACACCTGCTCCGGCCGGGTCCCCGGAATCATTCGTCTAGGCTGGCCAACTCCGACCAGATGCTGGTCTGGCATGCGCAGAATTACACCGAGGAGCTCCCCGCGGCCGATGCGATCGCGCAAGGTGGCGCGTCCCAGAGGGGTCACCTCGCCACCATCCCCGCCGAGAGGTCGATATCTGCTGCGTGCAGGCCGGGCATGTTCAGCATCGCGACGACTGCACGCCCGACCTCCGTCTCTTCGACCAATCGGGATAGCAGCGAGTGCGAAACGAATGCGTGCTCGGCCTCTTGACACGAGATGCCCAACCCTTCGGCCTCGAGTCGAAAATTGCGTTCCATACGGGGTCCCCGAACGGGACCTGGCGAGAGCGAGTTCACGGTGATACCCAAGGGGCCGACCTCCGCCGCCAGTGTGGTGGTCAGCCCAATGACTGCCATCTTCGACGCGCAGTAGGGCGTGCGGCGTGCCAGCGGCCGCTTTCCCGACACCGAAGCCAGATTGATCACATCGCCGCTGCCGCGTTCGATCATCTGAGGCAGAAAGGCGCGGCACATCAGATATACGCCCCGGACATTCACCGCGAATACCTCTTCCCATTCCGCGGGGTCAATATCTGTGAGCGTCTTGACTGGCCCAGGTATGCCAGCGTTGTTGATGAGGATCGACACTGCTTCGTCACTCACCGCCTGCGCCAATCCTCGTACCGACTCGGAATCGGAGACATCGCATGTTGCAACACGCACCGAGCCGCCCTCGCCGACAACCAACTTCGCCGTCTCCGCGAGCGCATCCTCTCTTCGACCCACGACAACGACCCTGGCACCCACGCGGGACAACGCCAAGGCGATCTCCCTGCCGAGTCCCTGGCCGGCACCGGTCACCAATGCGGTCCGCCCGGAGACGGCGTCGAGCCGCGCGGTGCCGTCAGTCATGAGACCTCGACCTCCGATGCGAAGCTGTGGCTCGACCATGACAGCTGCTCACCGCCATACATGGCAGCCCGAAGATCTCCTGAGCGAGCATGGCCTTCGAACAATTCCGCTCTCGACGCGCGACCGCAGACGCGACCCAGCAAGGCGCTGGACTCAGTGTCGTCGACCTCCTGGTAGGTAACCGTCTTCAGGTACTTACCAACCCACAACCCACCGGTATAGCGTGCAGCGCCTCGTGTGGGCAGAACATGATTGGTACCGATGACCTTGTCGCCATAGGACACACAAGTGCCTTGGCCCAAGAAAAGCGCGCCGTAGTTGTGCATCGCCTTCAGTGCCCGTCGTGGCTCTACGGTGAGCACTTCGACATGCTCGAATGCGAAAGCATTCCCGAGCTCGAAGGCCTCTTCTATGGAATCGACAACGTGGACTTGGCCGTAGTCCCTCCAGGCAGGCTCAGCAAAGTCCTTCGTAGGCATCCCCGGCAAGATCGTCTCGATATGGCCTAGAACCTCTTCGGCCAGGCGCTCGCTCGTCGTCACCAGGACAGCTGGAGAGTCCGGACCGTGCTCGGCCTGGCTGAGCAGGTCCACGGCAACGATGAAGGGGTCGGCCCTATCATCGGCTATGACGAGGATCTCGGTCGGACCGGCAAACAGATCGATACCCACTTCCCCGTACAACTGCCGCTTCGCTTCGGTGACATAGGCATTGCCGGGCCCGGCGATGAGATCGACGCGAGTCATGGTCTCTGTCCCAACCGCCATCGCGACTACTGCCTGCACGCCCCCAAGCAGGTAGATCTCGTCGGCACCGGCGAGATGCATCGCGGCGACCGTCGCAGCTGGGATCTGTCCATGTATCGGTGGAGTACAGGCCACGACGCGTGGCACCCCGGCGACTTTGGCCGTCACAATGGTCATGTGCGCGGAGGCCAGCAAGGGATACCTACCGCCGGGGATGTAGGCGCCGACCGCTTCAATTGGCAAGTGCTTCTGGCCCAAGTGAACACCCGGCAGCGTCTCCACCTCGAACTCCTGCATGGAGTCACGCTGATGTTGAGCGAACAGCCGGACCTGCTCTTGGGCGAACTTAATGTCGGCGATAGTCTGCTCAGGCACCCCGGCTATGATTCGCTCGACCTCTGGGAGATCGAGTCGGAATGATATCGGGTCCCAATCGTCGAAGCGCTTCGAATATTCGCGAACGCCAGCATCGCCTTCCAAGGCAATCTTAGCGATAATAGCCGAGACGGTGCTACGTACGGCAGACAGGTCACGATTCGTGGCATCTTCGGGCAGGGCCGCTTTGAGAACGTACGGCATGTGGATCCTTCCTACGCTGTGAGTGCCGAAAATGTCATCCGGGTGCCCTGAACTGGGGTGATAGTTCCGGATGCCTTCTGTCTAGCACAGGTGGCTTACCCGCAGCGTAACTGTTCAGGTCTTCATCTGACCGTGAGGGAACTCGGCCAGATGGTGTGCTCCTGGCCGCTCAGGTCCGGGCAACGCCGCTCGGCAGCCAGACATCGCCTTCGAACAAAAGGCGCAGT
>Ga0181539_1000488_pt1 | contig 47676 bp, 39 predicted proteins | sample PEATcosm2014_Bin_46_FD_119767 | JGI IMG/M metagenome (GOLD analysis project Ga0181539, IMG submission 119767) | Peatland microbial communities from MTU Mesocosm Facility, Houghton, MI, USA - PEATcosm2014_Bin23_60_metaG | ecosystem: Environmental > Terrestrial > Soil > Wetlands > Peat | place... | reverse complement strand
TTTGGACAGGCAACCGACTTATGAAAACCGCAACCTCCTTCTCATTTACCGATCTTCCCTGTCCTAAACCCTTTCCTTACAGTGCGTCGACGATGGAGAACCGATTATTTTGGACAGCAGTGGATTCGTGGCGGGTCAAGTGTCTCGAACTGTAGCGAGGTCATTGCTCCGGGATGACAGGTAGCGTCACACCCGGCTGCAACGGCGCCGGACGCCGCTACAAAAAGCCAAAATGAGTCACGCCGGACAGACTTGCCCTGGGCTTCGCAATCAGATATTGTGCGCCGTGCAAGTTTTGATTCCAAGTGCGGAATAGGGTAGGGAGGGAGCATGTCGTTCTCACGGCGGAATCTTTTGAAAAATGTTGTGGCAGGAGCAGGCCTCGCGATGGGAGCCCCGAAGGCCCAGGGGAAGGGCGCACCCAACAACTCCCCGCCTGCTGCGTCCCGGGGCAGCGCGTCAGGAGGCCGTTCCGAAGTACCAAGTGGACCGGACCCTCTGTTTGAGAAACCCGGGCCGATCACCCTGGCAGAACTGGCGCAGAGAAAGACCATCGGTGTGACCGTGGCCGAGGTGGGCGATTACGCGCCCGCCCGCTACCAGGGGGAGCTTGCGCCCAGTCCTCCGCACGCCGATCAAAATGCCAAGAAGGCGATCATCGTGGTATGGAAAGACCAACCGCACCGCCTCGTCTTCAGCCATGAAGCAAGCTACGATCCCTGGATGGAGTTGCCCAATGGCGTGGGCCTCTGCAATCAGTTTTTCGAAGGTAATTTTGGATGGGCGGAGCTTTTCAATAACAACGGCCGCAAAGAACGCAACAGCTTTGTCGATATCGTGCAGAGCGGACCGCACCGCGTGTGGGTGCGCTGGAACTATCTCTGCGTGAACAAGGATGACGACTCTCACCCGGCGCTACGCGGCACGGAGGATTACATCACTTACCCCAATGGTTTGGTGTGGCGCCGCCTGACTTATACCTCGCTGATGCCGGACGATCCGAAGGGTTACAGTTGGCAACCCATCGACTTCTTTGCTGGCGCACCGGCGGGGACCACGTGGAAAGATCTGTTTCCGCGCGATGAACAGCACGGCGACTACCTGGTGGGTTCGGTCATCGATGCCTATTCCAGTAAGCGCTACGACGTGTTTTGGGACGACAATGGCAAGCCGCGGCGAATCGGCAACGCACCAATGCTGCTGGAGATTTCACATTCACGGGGTTTCGCGTTGATCATGACGTTCAAGGAAGGTTTCTTGTTTACAATCATGGGCGCATCCAGTGGATTCCCGAGCGAGAAGAGCCAGGTTGTGGATAATTCCTTCGATGACACCGGAGGGGAGGGATGGGTCGCGGAGCGCTGGGACCACTGGCCGGTGGGATGGTTGAATTCCCAAACTCACGATTACAAGCCCGGCTCGCAATATCCTTATAGCTTCGGCCCGTTCTCCCATTACATTCTGAACAAGCCCATGAAAAACCCCAGGACGGATTACGGCCCCGCCGCCAGGGACATGGAGCTTAATCGGTGGTCGGAGAAACATGTGTACTACACGCTGACCGGCGTCGCTCATGATATTGAGTCAATTCGGCGGCTGGCGAAACGCTGGCTCGATCAAGGCGACCTGTGCGCGCGGGCTGAGAGTATTGCCAATTTGGGCTAAGCGGCAATACTGTTCATATAAGGGGTCTGAGGTATTCATAAAGACTCATGCGAAAAACCGGGCGTAGAGATCTTCTCAAAGGCTTGTTACTGGCGGGTTCCGCATCGCACCTTCCCGCCATGGCAATAGCACGCAGAGAGAGCGATGCAGAAAAGGACTTGATCTTTTCGGTAGCGGGACTCGAATTGAAGATTGACACGCGCACCGGAGCTTGGACCGAACTGCTCGATCAAAAAACCGGCGCCCCCTTGATGAAGTCTTCTCCGGACTATTCAACCTTCACTCTCACGGTAGACGGGAAGGAATCCCCGTTTCCCAGTCTGCTCAGGCCGCCCGGCGATGACGGCCTTTCGGGGGCCTCCACCGTAACCGGATTCAAGTACAGCTCGCACACGGTCACGGACGAAGGCGAATCCACCCTCCTGACAGTGAATTACCGGCAGGAGGAGTGGTCGGCAAGCCTTCAGTATCGCGTCTCTCGCGGCCATCGCCGCGTGGAGAGGAGCTTCCGCGTTGGCTACGATGGGCCGGGCGAACCGCTCCTTCGGCAGGTTGATGTTATCGTTCCGGATGTCCTCGTGCAGGCTGGGGACCTCATTGAACTTCCCGCCGGGTCGTTTCCGCCCTCGCTCGTTCCCGATAAGGTTACCGGGCGGGCCCTCGGACTGGGCGATCCGAGCATGGGCGCTTTAAGAAACCCCGCCACCCAGCGTGCGTTCCTGTTCGGGACTTATTCCGAGACGGAGAATGCCCGGCAAAGGGTGGATGTGGTGGCCGGCGCCCTTCAGTTTCGCTATTCCGTTCGCCTGGCTGCGCGGATGATGGCAGGCACGGAAGTGGCTTGGGGGCATGACTACTTTTGGCTGATCGAGGGCGGTTGGCCCGAGGCGCAGGAAGAGTTTCAGCGGCGTTGGAGCGAGATTGCCGTCCGCACCCCCGATGACCGCCCGCGCTGGGCAGAGCGGCCGGTCCTTTATGAGACGCAAATCGGCGCCGCCATCTTCGACCGGGGGAAGCGCCAGTTTAACCCCTATCCTACAACCCAGTCTCTTATTGACAAGCTGGATTATATCCGGGGCATGGGATTCAACGCCCTTCAGTTGATGCCCCTTTCCCCCTGTCCCAACTATGCCGTTTATGATTATTTCGACCCGGTTCATCAATTCTGCGGCGAGCCCGGTCTTAAAACCCTGGTGCAGGAAGCGCACCAGCGTGGAATGCACGTCATCCTCGACTGGATCGTCCACGGCGTCATCGATAAACAGATGGCGCGACAGTTAATGAAGCAAATCAGCGCCGTCCCTGACCAGCATTACCTGCACACGGGCTTGGCGGATTACGTGTTGAACTTCGGTCCCGCGTGGATCGAAACCGCGCCGGAAGTCAGCCCGTTGCGCGTTCAGCATCCGGAATGGTTCATGAAATTCCAGGATGGCAGCCTGGGGCACGTATACACTTGGGCCTTCGACCTCGAGAACCCGGAGTTGCAGAAGTACATCATTGACGCGCTGAAGTTTTACGTTCGCGACTACGACGTGGACGGCTTCAGGGTGGACGCTCCCACCTGGAACTCATTTCCCAACTGGGACCCCAAGATTCCTTACCGCGCCAGCCTGTCTCAGACCGGTGGCACTCGCCTCTTTGATCTCGCCCGCCCCGAGGTGCACCGCTGGAAGCCCAGCGTGATGTTTTACACCGAGGCCATGGGGCCCGCTTTCCGCCGAAGTTTTGACGTGAACTATGCCTATGACGAGCTCTGGATCATGGAGCAATTGCTGGCGTGGCACAAGAACAAGCCGCCGGATGTGAAACTGGATCTCCGCGTGTCTCCGGCCATCCCGCCGGAGGGGCTCACCATGACGGCTTACCTGTTTCGCGAATGGCTGGAGGGCCGCCGGCGGACGATGCCCAAGGGTTCAATCACGGTTCACCAGGTCGACTCGCACGATTCTTTCTGGTGGCTGCCGTGGGGCTACAAGTTCCGTCGCCAACAGTTCGGCCCGGACGGCTACCGCGCCTGGCTCTTCCTGCTCGCCACGATTGACGGCGGCCTGATGCAGTATCCCACCGCCGAAGAAGGCAACGAACAATTCGTGCAGCGCGTCCTGGCGTGGCGTGAAGATCTCCCGGAACTGCACGAGGGCCATTGCGATTATTTGGCGGTCAAGGTTTCCGACGACGCAGTTTTTGTGGTGAGTTGGGAATCGCCGACGGGCTGGGCCGTGCCTCTGACCAACCTGGGACCGGTCAGCCTGGACGTGCGCGTCAGTTTGCCGCGCCCCCATTTTGCCTGGGAGGAGGATTCTCAATACCTCGTGCAGGATGTCTTCAACCGTTTGCCGGTCAACGGCCAGGCTGGGACCGTCCTGCGCGGACGCGATCTGGAGAACCTGACGCTGCGTCTGGGCCCGCTTGAATCTGCGCTTCTCCTCATCCGCAAGATCCCGGGAGTCAGGTTGCGGATCGGGGGAGCGTTAAGTTAAATTTGCTGTCCTCGGGCTTCGCTGGGGCGAGGCTAAGGAGACTTTTCTATGCTGAGCATCGTCATGATGTCGAAAGGCTTTTTGAGCCGCTGGCCGGTTCGAACCATCGCTTGTCTGGGCGCAATCCTGCTGGCATGCGCAGTAATCTGTTGGGGCGGTGGCGATGATCCGCCGGCCGCCGCAGCGCCTTCGGGGATATTGGAAGCCACCCAATACTCCGGGAGTTTGATGGGTCTCCAATATGAGAGCTGGTTTACTCCCCACAACGCCGGCGATTACGCAACGGCCGAGGCCATACCCATGCTGGGCAAGTACAGCTCCTATGACGTCAGCGTGATTCGCAAGCACGAGGAGTGGTTCGAGGACTTGGGCATCAACTGGCTGCTGCTCGACTGGAGCAACATGCTCTGGGCGCAACCGGAGTGGGAAAAACACGAGGGCGCCACCCGCGAACTGGAGGAAACCACCGCCCTGCTCTTCAAAACCTACAGCCAATTGGAAAGGGAAGGGAAGCATCCACCCAAGCTGGTCATCATGCTGGGCCTTCAGAACGGGAATCGGATCCCCAACGACGTCGAAAGACTGAACGGCATCATTGCCTGGACGAAAGCGAATTTTCTCGATAAGCCTGAATACAAAAACATGTGGCTTTACTATCACGGCAAGCCGCTCCTGACGATTCTATTCAACGTGGGCCTCTCCTGCCCGGCCATTACGGCGCGGACCAGCGGCATCGTTGCGCCGGATTGGACCGTGCGTTGGATGGGATCACAACTCCAGGACACGCACGTGGAAAATTGCGGCTTCTGGTCATGGATGGATGGCACCATCCGCCAACTGGTGACCAGCAGCGAGGGAAACTTTGAGGAGACAGTGGTGACGCCTTCGTGTTTTCCCATCCCGCGCGGTTGGCTTGACCCGAGAGCCACCGGCCGGGACCACGGCGCGCCTTATCTCGAGAGCTGGCAAGTCGCCTTCGAGAGTCACCCCAAGTTCATTCAAATCCACCAATGGAACGAGTTTGCCGGGCAGACCGAAGGTCAGGGATATGGGCCCGCCCATGACATCTATGGTGACGAATACAACCTGGAGTTTAGCGACGACCTGGAGCCCACAAAATTGGACCAATGCGCTTATCGCGGCTGCGGCGGCTGGGGTTATTACTACATGAACCTCACCAAAGCGATTCTTTCGCTCTACCGGGAGGTGACGCCGGATATCACGGTGCTGGCCCTGTCGGCGCCCTTTCAGCCCGTGATCAAAGAGAAGGAGCTTGCCCTAAATTGGGAAACGCTCGGAAATAATCCCAAATCCTACACCCTGGAGGTGGACGGGCATGTGGTTGCCGACAAGCTTCTGGGGAACAACTATACGCTGTCACTCTCCTCAATTCCGCCGGGAAAGCATCGCATAACCCTGATCGCGCGGGGCGTGCATACATACTTCGATCTTTCACCAGCCAAACTCACCACGCGGTCCAGTCAGCCGCTGCTCGTGACTTCGGAAATTGAGTTCACGTATTCCCCTGGTAAATTATGAATTCTGAATTATGAATTATGAAACGAGTGCCTCGGCTGTATAAGTTGCGGAAGAATGCTCCACTGCGGTCATCCTGAGCATTGACAGCATTTCAGAATTCATAATTCATCATTCATAATTTATAATTGTATGCTCTATGACCGCATCACTGAATCACCCAATATCCCGAGGCGCCTCATGAAACTTCGCTTCCTCATCTTGATTATGTTTCTCGCCGTCATAGCCGAACTTGGTGTGTTGCCGCAAACGCAGGGGTCGCTGGGCAAGAACAACGAAGATACGGGCTTGATGAAGGCGGGGGTGGAGACTCCCGAGTCGGACAAGCTCATCCCCGACCATGGAATCGAGTTTCGGAGTGTTGCGCTTGCCTTGCCGCAGGCTGCCGGGGCCGAGACACGGCCAGAGAATGCCGGCTCAGTGATGCCCGGCAGAGTGCGAGAAAACACCAATGACGGACTCAAGTATGTCTGGATCGGGCCCGGGACTTTTGTGATGGGTTGCTCGCCCGGGGACAACGAATGTTTCGATCAAGAGAAACCGGCGCACCAGGTGAAGATCACGAAGGGTTTCTGGATCGGGCAGACAGAGGTCACGGTCGCAGCGTACAAGCGCTTTGCGGCTGGCACGGGAAGACCTATGGCCCCTGAGCCCATCTTCAATCTTGACTGGAACGACGAGCAGATGCCGATCGTAAACGTCAGTTGGGACGACGCGCAGGCATATTGCACTTGGGCGGGAGGGCATTTGCCCAGCGAAGCCGAATGGGAGTATGCGGCGCGGGCCGGGAGCAAGGAGGCGCGCTATGGTTCGCCCGACGAAGTCGCCTGGTATAACGCCAATAGCGGCCTCCAGGCGCACCCGGTGGGTAAGAAACTAGTCAACGGATTCGGGTTGTACGACGTGCTGGGGAATGTGTGGGAGTGGGTGAATGACTGGTACGATGAGAACTACTATAAGAGTAGCCCATCGCAAGATCCTCCCGGGCCGGCAAGCGGTTTGCAGCACGTTCTGCGCGGCGGGTCCTGGGGCGGTCTTGCGAGGTACGCGCGGGTTTCGGTACGCATCCGGGGCTTCTCTGGCGACGTCAAGGGTTTCAACGGGTTCCGTTGTGGCGGGGAAGTGTTTCCTCCTTAACCCTTTTTCCTTTTTCTTTGACGGTTGTATGAATTCTGAATTGTGAATTCTGAATTATGAATGTGAAGACTTTACTTTCATAGCCCACGAGCCGTATCATAGCATCGAGGCTATTGCCTTCGAGACCCGGGGATGGGGCACGAGGCTATAGCTCATCACCGCGAGCGCCCCCATCCCCCTTTTGCAGCGAGGTCCGCATGTTTCTGAGGGAGAAAAGGGATCAAGTGCCCAACGCGCGAGGAAGAAATCCTGGAATTTCATGTGAGAGGCCAGAATGTTCATGAAAACACAGGAGGTTAGTGAACAATTGTGGGATACACAAGGGGTTTAACAGAAATTTAAGTCGTTGAAAATAGGGAAGTTACAAAACCTCTTGATAAACCCGGCAAAAAAAGGGGGGAATTAAGTTCGCGTGCATTTTTCCGAATGTCTATGAAAACAAATGAGATAAAAAATTGACTTATCTCAAATTTATCCATAGGCCAGAATGTTATAGAAAAATAAAGTACTTATCGCTGTGAGGCCAGAATCTTATTGAAAGGAAAGGAGTAAGGCGTTTGACGCGAGGTCGAAAAATGAGAGCCATTCGTTTTGAACAACCCGGGAAGTTTAGTTTGGTAGAGGTCGCCGACCCTGAGCCGATGGCCGGGTGGGCGCGAATTCGGATTAAGGCGTCGGCGATTTGCATGACCGATTTCGAGTTGTTGGGGGGCCGGCACACTGTGGAGTACCCAGTGATCCCGGGCCACGAGTACAGCGGTGTGGTTGACCGCGTCGGCTCGCCCGCCGACCAAGCCTGGCTGGGTCGGAGGGTGGTGGCTGACAACGAGATTACCTGCCTGAAGTGCGGGTTTTGCCGGCGGGGAGAATGGCGGCGCTGCCCGGAATTTCGCCACATCGGATTCGGCCCGCCCGGAGGTTACGCCGAGTACGTGCTGGCGCCCGTGCATAATCTGCACGCGCTTAGGGACACGATTTCTTTTGAGCAGGGGGCGCTGCTGGAACCGCTGGGTGTGGGCATCGCCGTGGCGTCCATCGGCGGAGCCCGCCTGGGCTCCACCGCGACGATTCTCGGCCTGGGTCCGATCGGGTTGAATTGTTTGGCGGTCTTGAAGGCCTCGGGAGCGCGGCGCATTCTGTGCCTGGACGTGCAGCCCAAGCGCTTGGCCCTGGCCAAATCCTGGGGAGCGTGCGAGGTGAGCGAGGATGCCGAGCGCCTCAAGGCCTTAACCAGGACGCTGCACCCGGAAGGGACCGATATCGTCATCGAGGCCACTGGGTACGCTCCCTTGGTTCCGCTGGGGGTCAGCCTTACACGGTTCGGTGGCAGTTTGGTCCTGGCAGGTTTTTGCAAGCATGAGGCGCTGCCGTTCGCGCCGGACTCGGTGGGGGGGCCCAACATCCGCGTGCTGGGCGCCGGAAACAATGCCGGATTTATTGAACCTGCCGCCTTGGCGGTGGGCGACGGCGTGCTGAGCACGGAAGGAATGATCACCCACCGTTTTCGGCTGGACGATTTCCGCCAAGCATTTTCCGAGGAGCAGGTGACGGCAAGCGATTACATCAAAGGAGTTTTCGTGTTTTGAGCGGCGCTTGTGGCGGGGCGTCCTCTGCCGAATGCCGTTCCAACCAGGTCGCCACCCGCAGTGCCCCTCGCGGGATTTAGGCTTATAATAGGAGGCACAAAGGAGAGTCCTGCCATGAAGCGATTGCTCCTTGCCATGATGGTTCTGGGAAGTGCTCACGCTCTCACGGCACAGACCGTGACGCCAGAAGTGAAGCCTCGGTTCCAGCCGGCAGAAACTCTTTCTGTCACTGACATTACGCTTCCAATTCCTTGCGCAGAGATTGGGACCGTGGTGTTGGACGCCCTCATAACCGAATCGGGAGAAGTTCAAAAGGTTGAGGTCCGCCGGGATAGTCCCTGCCTTACTCAAATTGCGGTGCATGCGGCAGAAGACTGGAAATTCTCCCCCGCGACGTTGGCGGGCAAAGCCATTGCTTCGAGAATGCCCGTGGCGGTCACTTTCCGGCCGTCGAGTAGGCTTGCTGCTGCGGTTCCCCTTCCTCCGCTGATACCCCAGAGCGAGGAGGCAATCCAGGCAGAGTTCCAGCCGGCGGTAGTAATTCGGGCGACGTTCCCGAACTATCCAGACGAAACGGTTGCTATCGGGACCGTCGTGCTCGAGGCCACCCTGAGCGCGGCGGGAAAGGGGGGAGAGATAAAAGTGCTTCGCGACATTCCCCTTTTAACCGAAGAGGCCAAGGCCGCGGTAGGGGACTGGCGATTCATGCCCGCTACTTTCAACGGCAATCCCGTCCGATCGAAGATCGTTCTCGCGTTTGTGTTCCAAGCGGTCTTCTTTTACCCTTCTACCGGCTATTGAGTGTGATCGATGTCTCGATCTGTAATTGAAGATGCCCTAACTGGGGCGGCATGATGATAAATGGTGCCAAGGAGGGTCCAACCATGAAGCGATTGCTCCTTGCCATGATGGTTCTTGGAAGTGCTTACGCGCTCAGCGCGCAGAGCGAGGCGCCAAAAGAAAAGCCTCCCTTTCAGCCGGCAGAAACTCTTTCGGTTACTGAGATTCCGCTTCCAATTCTTTGCGCCGTGGCGGATGGGTTCGTTGTGTTGGACGCCCTTATAACTGAAACGGGAGAAGTTCAGAAGGTTGAGGTCCGCCGGGATTTTGCCTGCCTTACTCCACTGGCGGTCCAAGCAGTAGAAGAATGGAAATTCTCCCCCGCGACAATGGCGGGCAAAGCCATTGCTTCGAGAATGCCCGTGGCGGTCACTTTCCGGCCGCCAAGTATGTACGCCGCTCCGGTTACCCTTCCCGAGCTGAAACCCCAGACCGACGCGGCAATCCAGGCAGAGTTCCAGCCGGCGGAAGTGATGCATGCCGCTTTCCCGGAGTATGGAGCTACCGCGGTCGCTGTCGGAACCGTCGTGCTGGAGGTCACTTTGAGCGCGAAGGGAGAAGCGAAGGAGGTGAAGGTGCTCCGCGACCTTCCCCTTCTTACCGAGGAGGCCAAGGCTGTCGTGGGCGAGTGGCGGTTCATGCCTGCCGCTTTCAATGGCAATCCCGTTCAGTCCAAGATTGTTCTGGCGTTTGTGTCCAGCCCGCTCGTCTACACCTCGAGCATGAGCCATGGCTCGAGCCGGAATTGCCGTCACGCTCGAGGTCGGTGAAGACGCATGCGGGAAAGGATGGTTTCCACACCAACACTTCAGGGAGTGGCCGCCGCCTGCACAAAGTGCCGGTTGGCGCGAGGCCGATAGCCGCTCCGGGCACGAACATGGTAGTCCTTGAAGGACGGGCCCACCAGTTTCACGCTGATGCTCCTCCAGCCGTAGTTGGGATTGGGCTGCGGGTAATAGGTGAGGGTGTAGAGATGGGCAAGGTCATCGCGAATGGAAGCGAAGGCTTTCTCCTGGTCTTGCCAGTCTTTGGCAAAGTAGGATTTGCCGCCGGTGCTGGCGCTCATGCGCCCGAAGACCGCGGTGGAAACGGGATCGAGGCGCGCGAGCTGCGTGCTGATCATATAGATGGGGACGCCCTCGGTTTGGGCCAACTCGCGAACGTCCTCGGGCGCCACCATACTGGCGTTGTCGGGTCCGTTGGAAAAAGCCACGATGACTCTTCTCCCGGAAAACTGGGAAGCATCCTTGAGAGTCATCAGCAGCGCGTCATAGAGCGCGGCATCATCCCCCGCTACCGTTTCCCGCACTCCGCTCAGCGTCAGGGAGCGGTCGGGGGTGAGCATACAAACGCGGGAAAAGTTTCGGCTGTAAGAATAGAAGGCCACCCGGTACGGATGGTCGAGCGATCGGACGAATTCCGCAATGGCATCCTGGGCGTAGACAAATCCCCGGTACATGTAGTTGCTGGTATCGAAAAGGATGAAGACACTGGCTCCCGCCACCAGGGACGCAACCCGGTCGGCGGATTCCTTGCGCATGATGGGCTGGAGGGAGCCGTCGCGCGCTTGCCGGCTGGTTTTCGTAGGAGGATCCGAGCCAATGGCGGTGGCGTTCCCGCGCGGATAATCTTCCAAGCGCCGCGGAGCTTCATTTTCCTCGCCGAAGGTTGCGACCTTTTGGGCGATTCCGTCTTCGGAAATGTCAAAGTCCCAGGGGCTGAGACCGGTTATGTAATTCCCTTTCTTATCGGTCACCGCCACATCCAACTGCACCATATTGACGGTGACGTGAAAGACGGTGCCCGGCTTGTCTTGCTGGGCCGCCATCCAAACTTTAGCGCCGGAGAAAACCCCCAGGCACAAACCGCAGATCCAAATGATTCGCTTTGCCATCGATCATCCTTTCTGCATCCCCCAGACCAGCTTCAGAGCGGGGAAGGTGCGCTTGTCTTGGGCGAGGATTCAAGCCTGCCCTCGCGATATTCATTTCCCGTTTCCCGCAGAGCGCGTAACAGGGCGGGCCAGTCATCCAAGTGGGTGGCGAAGATATTCTCCACCATGCGATGCGTCAGCGCGGGGACCAACTGATGAAGGTTTTCCGGGGGCAGACCTTTTTCGTCCGCCAAACGGGCCCAGTAGAGATTGTTGGATTCCCAAGACTCGGCCAGCAGGTAACTCGAGTAACCGAGAAACGTGGGAAAAGGTCGCAAATTCAGAAGTTCGCGGGCGGTGGTTTGCGCCAGAGTGGGGTGGGGGACGCCGAAATCTTCCGACAGCCTTTGTGCATTGATCTCCTCGGGGTCTTCCTGCGTGAGCGTCTGAATTTCCTCTCCGGTTTTTCCCCAGCGGGTCATCGCCGCCGGATATTGGTGTTGAAACTCGAGCGCCAAGTAAAAGGTCTCCGCCGGCGTCAGGCGGGGAATGGCTTCGTCCGCATGCCCGGCGTCGAGAGCCTGTTCCAATTGGCCCAACCTCCGGGAAAGCATGCGGGTGGCGAGGATGTCCACGACCTTTTCCCGCACGCTTGCCTCCTTGCCAGCGCTCGTCAACAGTTCTTCCCCGAACTGTTGGTAGAGGGCGACGGCATGAAGCTCCTTCGGAGTCACCTGCCACCAACGTGGCAAGACGGCGCTGGTGACCAGAGAGGGAACCAAATCCTCCCAGATGAGGGACTGGATGTTTTTGGGCACGATAAACTCTTGTTCGACTTCCGCCAGGACGTAAGCGAGGCCGGGAAGTCCGCCGGTAAGACGCACACCGCCACCCGAGGTATCCCCGCGACCGACCATTCGGGGCGAGGACCAAGGAGCTTCCGATCCTCGAGACAAATCACCGGAGAAATCATGGCGCCGAATGAAAAGCGGATTGTTGTGGAGCATCTGAGCCCCGGGCGGCTCGTAGTAGGCGTAGTTCAGGCCGGTCAGGAAGTCTCGCAGGAACGGGACGAGCCGGCCACGCGCGTTCGCCATTTCCTTGGGCGCTCCCGGCGCAGAAAGGGCCTCGACGATGTTCGTATCCATTTCGGCCTGGGTGTGGGCATCGCCAAAACGGCCGGCCGTCCACTCGATTTTTTCACCGGTGGAAAAGATGGGCTTGGGCATTTCAAATTCGCGAAGCTCTTCGGCGAGCGGGACCAGCGTTTCCGCTCGGGCTTTTCCCTGGGCCACCAGGGGGAGGCCATCCCCCAGTCCCAGCAATGTGTCGAGCGAAACCAGGCGCTGCGCTTCCAGGACCGAACGGATGCGATTGGCGATATTCTCCCTGATTTGGGCGCGATTCGGGCTGGTCGGATGGGGCCCCGCCACCAACTCAATGATCTCGTCTTGAGCCACATGGGGTTTTCCCGTCGCCGCGCGCAAGAGTTCGGTGAGCGAGGTTCGCGTTGCATCGTAGAGCTCCGGGGAAGAATGGAGGTCGGCAAAGGGATGGAAAACCCGTTGCCAGGAAATATTCTGTTCCGCCGCGGGAATCTGCCCCTGGCGCGCCAGGATTTGCCAGAGGCCGCTCTGGGCTTGAAAAATCCCTGTCGCCTCGGCTCGCACCGTGGCATCCGGGATGCGGTCGATGGCATCAGCGGTATTGACGAATGCAGTTATGGACGCATCGTTAAGGGCATGGAATTCGGCAAAAGCCAAGAATTGATCGTTATACTGCGCGAACTTTTTTGCCAGCAGGAGGGTCGTTTGGGGACTCAAAGGTTTTCCGCCGGCGCGCGCGCGGTCGATTTCGCTGAGCGCCAAATAGGCTTGCAGAGGTCCCTTGGGCGTGTAAGCGCGCGAAAGACCAAACAGAACCTCAATCAACTGCTCCGGAGAGTTCAAACGAGCGACTTTCTTAGACCAGTCGCGAGCGAGTTTGGAATCGTTTGTCCCACGAATGATCTGAGCCCACACGTCCAGATTTCCCGGTACGTGGGGTCGGCCGTCCGGGTCCAGCGGCATCCTCGTCACCAGGAGCAGCAGTCCGGGGTCGGGACGGAAAACCGATCTCGCCGGGCCACTAGAGATATTGCGTCCTCGCAGCGCTTGGTAATACCGCTCCAAGCGATGAGGCTCGGTAAAATACGCCTGCTGAGGCCCGCTCACTCGTGACAGTGCGTCATAATAAGGAGCCAGCCATCCGGCATCCTTGGTGAGTAGCGCCATGACGAATTCTCCCGGTGAATGGGGGTTGACCCCTACCAAATGTTCCCATGCGGATTCCGCCTCCGGTCCACCGGGGACCAGCACTCGCCCGGACCGAATGCGAAGTTGTTCGCCATAGAAATCCAGCAGGGGCGCGAGGGGTAGGAGCCTCGCGATGCCCGGAGACACCCGCAGGGCCGAGCGCGTTTCTTCGTCAATCTGAGCCAGCGACCAGTAAAGCCGAGCCAGCTCCGGATCGCCCAAGAGCGCGTCCAGCAAATCCTTGTGATTCTTGTTCCGGTCGTTTTCCATCCAGACGCCCGCGTCAAACAGCACCGGCAGTTGCGCGTTGCTATACGGATAGACGAACGGCTGGCCGCTCTGAAGCGCTTTTTCCAAATCGGCAAGCGGGAATCCGGAATCGACGGTGGTAAAGGCGCGCTTGGAATTGGCGGTTTCAAGGGCGGCATTCGGCCCGCAAGGTTGCCGGAGCCTGTAGCCAATCACATTGAGGAGACGCTGGGAATCATCACAATGGGCAACGCGAATGTTGCCGTCCGGGCCCGCCAGCGTCTGCAATTCTCGCGCCTGATCCACGTACCGTTTGACCAGGATCAAGTACTCGGTGGGTGATGAGGCCCGGCTGGAGCCACCATATCCGTCCAACACGACTTGGTGAGAAAGGAGGGGCAACACTTCTTCCGGCGTCACCAAACGGCTGACGGCCGCCAAGCGCAGAAAAGGCTGGAGAGGACCGGGAATGGCCAGCGATGGAGATGGCGGCGTCGCGCCCCACGTTTTGTGGGGCAATGGCGAAAGGGCGAGGAAAAGAGTCGCCAGTAGAACTGCCAGTGGGCGATAGGAATATCGCATAACGTGAGCCCCTCCCCGAGCCTTAAGACCAAGTTGTTCAGTAAGGAATCTTGCCCGACGGGGAGGGAGTTGAGTCACCTTGAAACGTGAGCCATCACTTCGCTGGCCCCGTCATCAAGCGTCGCGGTGCCATTATCGTGCTCGTGCTGCCCCATGAGTTGTCAGCGATTCTGGCGCTACCCACCCCTTACGTGGGAGTATACACCAAACCGCCAGCAATGGAACGGGGTCAAGAGAGCTTTTTCCCCGCCCGTCTAAGCGCAGTAGACACATCGGCCTCGCGAAATGACGTTTTCGACGCTAAGGGTATCGGGTTCTCGGCGGAAAAGAACTAAATTCGCTGGCTGGCCCGCGGCCACTTGCGAGCAGACGGTGCGTCGCCGCAGCAAATTGGCCGGGTTCGCCGTCGCCGCCTGAATTGCCGACGCCAGCGTGCATTGGGAAAACTCAATGAAGATGGCTACCCCACGATTCATGGTAAGAGCGGAACCGGCCATCGAGACGCGATCGGCCCTGACCACCTGGCCCGAAGGCAGGAGGTCAATCTCCGTTCCCACCAGGGAGTATCTTCCGGGAGGCAACAGGGCGACGTGGACCGCATCGGTGATCAAGATGCATTTATCGATTCCCTTCACGGCGACAATCACTTTGACGACGTCAGGGGGTAGATGAAAACCGTCGCAAATCATGCTCGCGTGCAAGGATTCAATGGCGAGTTGCGCCCACAGGGGAGCCTTGTGCCGATGCATATACTCCGGGCATCCATTTCCCAAATGCGTGTTGAGGGTGGCGCCCGCTGCCGCCGCGCGATGGACGTCATCCGGCCCGCCGTCGGTGTGGCTGATCGCCACCACCACTCCCGCGCTCTGAGCTTTCCGAATGAAATCCTCCGCGCCGGGCAGTTCCGGGGCCAGGGTGACAATTCCAATTCGCCCGCCCGCGGCGCGTTGCAGCTCCAGGAATTCATCCCAATTCGGGGGCCGCATCCATTTGGGATCGTGTGCGCCGTGCGACCCGAGGGGGGAGATAAAGGGGCCCTCCAAGTGGTAGCAGGGAACCGCATGAGCAAAATCAGGGTTCAGGCGCGCCGCCTCCTCGAGGACGGCGAAATTCCTCGCCAGTGCGGAAAGGGAATTGGTGATGAGGGTAGGGCAGAAGGATGTGGCGCCGGTGCTCCAGAGGGCGGGCAGGACACTGATCGCTTTCTCCGCATCCAGGTCCGGGCTGGAGAAATCGACCCCCGCAAAGCCGTTCACTTGGATGTCAACAAACCCCGGGCTGATAAATGGCAATTCCGCGCTCACGGCGCCGGTAATGGCAACCGAGCTTATATGTTCGTCAGCTATTTCCACTTTTGCGCGACCAACCCCGGGAATGTTTCCTTCCAACTGCATGCTCTTGCCCCCCATTTCTTTCTGATACCGGATGATGCGGATTTGCCGGCGCAAGCACTTTCCTACACGCCGCCACATCCTGTCAAGAATCTCCGCGCGAACGGTCGTCAGTTGTCAGTAATCAGTTCTCAGAAACAGCTTAAGGGCGGGGCCGCTTTTGCTGACAACTGAAAACTGATGACTGACGACTTGATGGTATACTTCCCGTTTTTCATGGAGGCATAGACCCAAAATGTTCATACCCACGCTATCAAACCGAATTCGCGTTTCCCTTGTGGCCGTGCTCGTGGCCTTGTCGGCACTGATGATGCTGCCCGCTCCTGCGCGCGCACAACAGAAGTCGCCGGAGGAGATCGACCGCCAGGTGGAGGCAATGCTCAGCAAGCTGACCCTGGAGCAGAAGATCGACCTGATTCATGGGGTGAACGATATGTTCAACCCGCCCATGCCGCAAATTGGCCTGCCGCCCCTCAAAGCCTCTGACGGGCCGATGGGTGTTCGCAGTTGGGGCCTGACCACAGCGTATGCGATCGGGATTGGATTGGCCGCTTCATGGGACACGAACCTGGCGCAGCGCGTCGGTGTGTCGTTGGGCCACGATGCGCGGGCGCGCGGTGTGAACTTCCTATTAGGCCCGGGCGTCAATATCTATCGTGCGCCGATGAATGGCCGCAATTTTGAGTATTTTGGCGAAGACCCATACCTCGCGGGACAGATCGCCGCGCACTACATCTTGGGAGTGCAGAGCCAGAGCGTGGTGGCCACGGTCAAGCACTACGCCGCGAACAACTCCGAATACCACCGCCGCCTGATTAACGTGATCGTAGATGAACGCACCCTGCGGGAAATTTACTTGCCCGTTTTCGAAGCGGCGGTGAAGGAGGGGCACGTCGGCGCCGTGATGGATTCCTATAACCTGATCAACGGCGAGCACGCCACCCAGAACAAATTTCTGAACACGGATGTCCTGAAGAGAGATTGGGGATTTCGCGGCATTCTGATGTCGGACTGGGGCGCTACGCATGACGGCATCGCCGCGGCCAACTCCGGGCTGGATAGCGAAATGCCCGGCGGCGACTTTATGAACGCCAAGACTCTCTTGCCGGCGATTCAGGCGGGCAAAGTTGCGGTCGCGACCATTGACGACAAAGTGCGGCGCCTTTTGCGCGTCGCGGTGGAATTCGGCTTTCTGAACCACGAGCAGGAAGACCTCAGCATTCCGCTCTACAACTCGCAGTCGGAGCAGGTGGCCCTGGAGTCGAGCGTGGAAGGCATGGTGCTGCTCAAGAACCAAGGCCCCCTGCTGCCGCTCGATCTGAGCCGGGTGCACACCCTTGCGGTCATCGGGCCCAATGCTTACCCCGCCCAGCCGACCGCCGGCGGCAGCGCGAACGTCGATGCCTTCGCCCCGGTGAGCTTCCTCGCGGGATTAAGCAATGGGGCCGGCGCGCGCGCCAAGGTGCTTTGGAACCCGGGTCTTAAGGACCTGAAGCAGCTTTTCAAAGGGCGCGGATTCTCTACCGACGCGCGGGGCCAGCATCCCGGTCTGAAGCAGGAGGAATTCGACAGCGGAACATTGGGGTATCGGCCTGACCGGGCGAAGGTGGTCGCCAGCGTCAATCACTGGAACAACGATTTCGTCCAGCCCACTGGCAAGACCCTCGCGGTGAGGTGGACGGGCTACTACACGCCACAGACGTCCGGGCCCCAGCTTTTCATTACCGCGGGTTTTACCGCGGGTTATAGCGGTGACACTTACCAGCTCTACGTGAACGATAAACTGTTGCTCAAGGAAACTCCCGGCGACGGCGAACCCCAAAGCGCCGAGGTCAACCTCGAGGCAGGTAAGGCAGTGCCGATACGCTTTGACTACGTGTCACAAGCCAACCTGATTCGCGCCGGCATGGTGGTGCTTCCGCCCGAGGATGTGCTAGCGCCCAACGTCAAGAAAATCGCGGCCCTGGCTGACGTCGCCGTGGTTACGGTGGGCTTCGACTCCGCCACCGAAGGTGAGGGTCATGACCGCACTTTCCACCTCCCCCCAGGGCAGGAAGTCTTGATTAAGGCCGTCGCCGCGGCCAATCCGCACACCGTGGTGGTGCTCACTGCGGGCGGCAGCGTCTCGACCGGTGGTTGGCTGGATCGCGTCCCCGTACTGCTTCACACCTGGTACGCCGGATCGCAAGGGGGTAACGCGCTTGCTCAGGTGCTGTTCGGCCGCGCCAACCCCGGCGGCAAGCTGCCCATGAGCTGGTGGAGCCGCGAGGAGGACGATCCCACTTTCAATAGCTACTACATCGCACCCGGTTCAGACGACTCGAAATACACCGAGGGAGTTTTTCTCGGTTATCGCGCCTACGGCATAGCCGGGCACAAACCCGAGTTTCCCTTTGGCTTCGGGCTATCCTACACCACGTTCGCGTTCAGTCATCTCAGCGTCACGCCCACTACGGCCAGCGCAGACGCGCCGATCACCGTCAGCTTTGACGTCGCCAACACCGGCCATCGAGCCGGGGCGGAGGTGGCGCAGGTTTACGTGAGCGATCCCTCCGCCACCGTGCCGCGCCCGGAAAGGGAACTGAAGGGATTCGAACGCGTCATGCTCAACCCTGGTGAGAGCCGCCACGTTACCGTTCGGCTCAATCGCCGTTCGCTGGCTTACTGGGATGTGGACTCTCACGGTTGGAAAGTTGACCCCGGTGAATTCGTGGTGCGTGTCGGTGACTCGGCCGAAAATACGCCGCTGGGCCAGGAGATTACGGCGAAGTAGTGCTTCTGGTGTTGAAGCTTGCGGGCATCCGAGAATGCCGCCAGGATAGCGGCGCTACACGAAAATAGGCGGGCTGGCGCAGACGGTCGTTCTTAGCGTCTGCGATCTCCCGCAGGGACTCGCTGGTGAGAAATCCCGATCAAAATTCCGGGCCAGGGTTGGGAGGGCACAGGCACTTCGATCACGATCGTGTGCTGGCCAGCGGCGGGGAAGTCGAGAACGATTCGACCCTCTTCGATTTCGGCGTGGCCGTCTTTGGTATAGGGATCGTGGGGCAACACCGGCCAGAGTGCGACCACATCTGCCGGCAAGAGGAAACGCACGCCCGCATGCTCGAACCAGGCGCCGGGATGCCATGCAAACGGTGTGGCCGAGAGAGTGCTCCTATCGCCCGCAGCCGTCGCGACGCTCGCGCCGAGGTGGGGCAGAATCGTGATATGCGCGGCGAGAGAGGGGTCGCCGGATATCGTGTATTCCAGACGCTGGTCGTTCACGATCTTCAAAGCAATCTGACCCCAGCGCTGGTTGTACATCATGGACACGCCCAGTTCGCCGTCCGGAAGCAGCTTGGCCGCGGTGGGTACATGCAGCAATCGCGGCGGTGGAATAAAGTTGGGATCTTCGTCACCCGGCTTGAGTGCCAACAGGCTGGTATCTCCCAGGGTGAAGTTGCTCCAGTGGGGCTGCATCTTGGTGTTTCCGCCGCCGACGATCAAGCCTGGCCCGTCGTGGAACACGCTGACGAAGTTCTGGCGGTCCTGAATCCAGCGCTTTTGAATCAGGGGAGCAGTGAACGCGGAGATGACCACGAACCACGGGCCATGCCGCAGGACTCTGGCCCCGCCGCTCGGCAGCGTGTAATCAAAATCACCGCTGGGAACGTCAATCGCATCGCCCTCCTCGCCCCAAAGCAGCAAGGCGGCCGCGTCGTCCGCAGGAATCGGCCCCTGCAAGTGACCGATCTCGCGCATCAGATAACCCCGCCCCTCGGGACTGAAAGTGAAGCCCACGTTGGGCACGCGAACCTTTCCGAGATAGGGGTTGCGCTCGTCAATGGTTTCGACATCGGTCCCATCCGGGTAGGTAAAGTACGAGTGGTAAATTGAAGCCTTGCGGAGAGCCGCGCGAACCGACTCGTCATGGGAGACAGCCAAGTACACGCCGAGCGCTTCTACATAAACTTTGTCGTAGAGAATGAGTGGGCCGGAATGCTCAGTCCAGTAGCCGTCGGCGAACTGGGCTTGGACCACGCGGTGGAGGAAGTCAGCGCTCTGCTCGCACCACTCCGGCCGGTCAAAAACCTTTCCGGCGAAGTAAAGCCCCATGGCGTGATGCGAGGCGATATTGTGGAGAGGCGCGTGGCGCTCCTCGTTGGAAATGCCGTTATAACCGAGCAGCAAGGCCTTTTCCCAACGGGCGCGGCGCTCCGGCGGCATGGCCGCGCGGATCATTTGAAAGGCGCGCAACCAGCGCGTGTAAATCCAGGGCTGATAGATCTGGCCCCAGGTGGAGCCGTCCTTTTTGTTGAACAAGAATTGCCCTGTCTTGTCCTGCGCGTCAATCAGCGCATCGCCGCCCGCCATGACGGCATCGAGGACTGGCGCGCTGTGATAGTAAGGGTTGCGCGAGTCGTGGTAAGACCATGCAGTGGCCAGCGGCAGCATCACGTTCTGGTCGCTGGTGATCCAGATGCCGGTCCCGAAGCGGCCGGTCTTGGGGTCCTGCGAGCGCAGAATATCCGGGACCTGACTCACCAAGTCCGCGAGGCAGCGATCTTTGTAATGTGCCGGGTAAGGCGCCGTCCCGGCGGGGGCGTTCGGGGCGATCAGTAAAACGGCGGCAAGAGCTAGGTAATGGATTTTGATGATGGGTCCTCCGTTGCGTTGATTTGCCGTCTTCCTCAGCGCGTTTCGACCGCCAGCACCGAGTCGTTTTCATCAGGCGCTTGCTGGGGTGTGTCAATCTTCAGCTTGTCGCCATTCTTGTGGTAGGCCAGTCGCTGGCCGCCCGCGAGCAAGCGGACCGAAGCAATGTGCTCGGTCAAGCCCTCCACCTGAAGTTTGCCGTCGGCGGGCCAGTCGAAGACGTGCAGGTACACGGTCTTGTCCTTGCGAGTCGAGCGGCCAAAGGAGAGATTCTGCAATGGCCCGTACGTAGTGCCGTAGATCGAGTCGCCGTTGATTTTCAGCCATGTGCCCATGCCGAGGAGTCGCTCCACAAACTCGGGCCGAATCGTGCCGTCCGGACCCGGTCCGACGTCGAGCAGCAGGTTGCCGCCTTTGCTGGCAGTGTCCGCCAGCATCTGAATCAGTTCCTTGACCGATTTAAAGTTGTGCTCATCCTGGTGGTAGAACCAATTTCTTTGGGTGATGACCTGGCAGGTTTCCCAAGGTCGGAAGTCTGCGGCTTTGGGGACAACTCCGGCAACCGTGTCGTTAATTACCTTGAGGTTGTTGCCGGCGACTTTGTTGGTAGGCACACCCTTGGGATTGTGCTGCTCAGGTGTATCGAAATCCCCTCCCACGCCCAGCCGGTTGTTGACCAATGTCTCCGGCTGCAACTCGTGAATCAAGCGGGAGAAGCGCCGCCCATCGAACTCTTCGAGCGGAGCGACGGCATCAAACCAGATCACCGCGACGGGGCCGTAACGGGTCAGCAGTTCGGTAAGCTGCAAGCCCACGTAATCGAGATAAATCGGCCACTCCGGGCGCCACGGTTCGCCGTGGTAGTTGTCGCCGATGATTTTGGAGGTGTCGCGATAGTAGGGATGGTGCATATCCGCGGTAGAGTAATAGAAGCCAAGCGGCATATTGGCGCGCTGACAGGAGTCCGCGAGTTGCTTCACGATGTCTTTGCCGTAAGGGGTCTTGGTGATCTTATAATCCGTGTAGAGCGAATCCCACATGCAGAATCCGTCGAGGTGCTTCGTCGTGAACACGATGTAGCGTTGGCCGGCGTCTTTGGCTAATTTTACCCACGCGTTGGGATCGAAATGGACGGGATTAAATTGTGGCGCGAGAGTTGCGTAATACTCTTCCGTATTGCCCGGCTGCCTCTTGGCGAGAGGTCGCATGAGGGGCCAGGAGTTTTCCCAACTCGCTAATGAGCAAACTCCCCAATGGATGAAGAGGCCAAATTTCCAGTGATTGAATTGCTCAAGTCTGGGGTCCGGACCAGCCATTGCCAGAGCGGGGACGGCCAGCAATAGGATAAGGGCTTTAAGGGTTTTCATCTTTTGACCGGTCGCTTTCGTCCAGACGTTATCATGCGTTGCGTTGGGAGGTCAATGTAGGCCGTCACTTCGGCAACATCCGAAGCCGTGGAAAAGTGAAAGGTTCCCCAGCGCTCGAATAATGATAAAAGAGCCTATGGTTCCTGCAAAATACGTTTGTTTCTGTACAAAATGTCATACATATAGCATGCACTTACGCAAAATTTCTGCCTTTTGCAGTGGTCAAAATGTCATCTTTTTGTTTGTTTTCATACATATACTGGCTTCGCTCGTCGTTTATTAACATCTTTTTTTTCGGGCTCGCTCCCCGCGCGACTTTTCTCCTCCCCTTCGGCGACTGGACCTCCCCGGCATCGGATGATCTGTCGTGCGTTTTCCGCATCGTTCTGGGCATTCGTCAATCTCCTGCGGGCGACCCTGTGGGGCTGCCCCGTTCCGCGCCCGTCCCTACCCTCCCAGGCTAAGCCGGAGCCCAGGTGTCTTGTCAAGAGGATTCTTGCCCAATTTCCTACCGGTAGGAAAAGATTTTACAAAATGGGCGCTCCATTTCCCACCGGTAGGAAATCCGGGGTTACAGGTTTCCGATTTTCAACTCCCTGATGGCACCCTCACCCCGGCCGGCGCCGCGTGAAAAATGTAGAAACTCCAGGCCCCTCCCCACGGGAGAGGGACGTGATCTCTTGAACCTACCGCGCTCCATTACGCGGGCTGTCGAGCGCCCCTAGGAGTTCTTGCGAATCAAGCACTCCAATTCTTCCAGGGTGCGCGGCCAATCCTGCTTCATCAGTCGTGAAAGGGCGCGGTCGGCGAGCAGCCTGCCGCCCGTCTGGCACTTTGGACAGTAGTTGGTCTCGTTGTTGGCGTAACGGATGCGCTGCACTTTGGTCCCGCAACGTGGACAGGGCTTGCCATATTTGCCGTGGACCGCCATTCCTTCACGAAATGCCGTTACGTTTTCCGGGAACCCACCTCGGGCTTCGGCGCGCAGCCGATCGGTCCACTCGATGAAGGCGCCACGTGTGGCATTGTGCAGTCGCTCAATATCATCCCTTCCCAGCCGTTGAGTCAGCGCCACGGGCGAAAGCTGAGCGCGGTGAAGGATCTCGTCGGAATAGGCGTTGCCGATGCCGCTGAACAATCGGGGGTCGGTCAATGCGCGCTTCAGCGTGTGATTAGCGGAGGTCAGGCGTGTCGCAAAGGAATCAAGATCAGCAGTGAGAACTTCCAATCCACCCGGGTCGAGGTCGCGCAAACCGTCTTCGCCTTGGACGACGTGCAGTGACGCGCGGCGCTGCGAGCCCGCTTCGGTCAACAGCAAGCTGCCCTGAGGAAAATCCATTGCTGCCAGCGCGCGCTTGGGAGTGAGCTTCACGCCCGGCTTGCTCCAGTGCAGGCGCCCCGCAATCATCAAGTGCAGCACCAGCCAGAGATCATCTTGCAGACCGATGGCGATGCGCTTGCCCATGCGCCGCAGCTCGCGCACGGATTTTCCTTCCACCGCCTGAAGCGGCGGCGTTGCCGTGCGGAGCAGGAACGGACTTGCCACGCGCACGCGCTCCAGCGTCTGGTTCAGGATGCGCGGCTCGAGAGCTTCAATGTATACGACGATATCGGGAAGTTCCGGCACGATTTCGTCATATTACACCCGTAGGTAGTAGGTCGCATGTGGTAGGTGGGGAAGCTTTCACCCATATGCCACCTGCCACCTACCACTTGCCAGACATCTCTGGCGGAAGACCGGCGGCGGCGGTATAATCGCGCCTCGCAATTTGTTCGGGGGGCATTAAGACAATCCATTGAGAGGAGAATGAAATGAAAAAATTGGCAATGGGACTTCTAAGTGTGCTGATGGTGGCCGGCTTTGCGGCGGTGGCGCTTGCGCAGGGCAACCCCCGCGGCACATCGACTTTGACCCTCAAGGGGAAAACGGTTTCAGTTGACTATGGGCGGCCCTCGCTCAAGGGACGCACAACGGATGAGTTGCTCGGCAGGTTGAAACCGGGGGGTCTGTGGCGCTTAGGGGCTGACACCTCCACGACCTTTAAGACTGAAATCGACTTGGCTTTTAGTAACGTTACGATCCCTGCCGGGGAATATAGCATTTGGATGCAGCGGCAGGAAGATAATTCCTGGAAGCTGCTTTTCGACAAGGAGCACGGGCAATGGGGAGATCCCGCTCCCGATGCTTCGCAGTGTTTCGCGTCTGCGCCTTTGAAAGAATCCAAGCCTGCGAAGTCCGTTGAGATGGTAACTCTAACCCTCAGCAAAGCGGGCAGTGGTGGGACGCTCCTGATCCAGTGGGGCACTCTGGAAGCGGCCACCAGCTTCAAAGCGAAATGACGGGAGAGTTCGGCGTCTAGAGATCAAGGCTGAAAGTATAGATACAGAGGAGGATGAAATGAAAACATTTGCGATGGGATTGCTGAGTGTGCTGATGGTGGCCTGTTTCGCGGCCGTGGCTCTTGCGCAGCATCATGCCAGGAACCCCCGGGCCACTTCGACCTTGACCCTCAAGGGGAAAACGGTTTCGGTGGAGTATGGGCAACCCTCTCTGAAGGGTCAAACCATTGAACAGCGGCTCGCCGATTTGAAACCAGGGGACCTGTGGCGGATGGGGGCTGACACCTCCACAACCTTCAAGACCGAAACCGACCTGGCTTTTGGTGACGTTACGATTCCTGCCGGGGAATACAGCATCTGGATGCAGCAGCAGGAAGATAAGACATGGAAGTTGCTTTTCGACAAGAAGCACGGCCAATGGGGACGCCCCGCCCCCGACGCTTCGGAGGCTTTCGCGTCGGCGCCTTTGAAGGATACCAAGGCGGCGAATTCCGTGGATTTGGTAACCATCAAACTGGCCAAGGCAGGGAAGGGCGGAACGATAACGATCCAGTGGGGCACTCTGGAAGTGGCCGCAAGCTTCAAAGCGAAATGACGAAAGAGCAAGTGTAGCGCAGACCCCCGGTTTTGGGGTCTGCGGTTCTTGCTTAGATTCACGCTCCCGAATTTGAGGGCGGACCCCCCGTCTTTGGGATTTGTGGTTTTTCCTACCGAAGAGCCGCAGACCTCAAAGGCGGAGGTTTCCGCTACGCCTCCTCTGGACCGGGGGCCAAAGGTGTAAACATGCGCACTCGATTACTGGGCCGTACGGGTTTAAAGGTTTCGGAAATCTGTTTAGGCACGATGACGTTTGGAAGCTTGCCCGCCATGGGCCGCGTGCCGGGCTGCGATGAAAAGGAATCGGTGGCGATCCTGAATGCCTACCTCGATCAGGGGGGCAATTTCGTTGATACCGCCGACGGATACGCCGAGGGGCGTTCAGAGGAAATCCTGGGAAGAGGTTTGGAAGGCCGTCGCGACGACGTAGTGCTGGCCACCAAGGTTTTCTTTCCCGCCGGCGCGGGAGCAAACCGCAAAGGGCTTTCGCGCAAGCACATCTTCGAAGGGATTGAGGCGAGTCTGCGCCGCTTGCAAACCGATTACATTGATCTCTATCAGGTGCATTGCTTTGATTCGCACACGCCGCTGGAAGAAACCGTCTCGGCGCTCGATGCACTGGTCAGGCAAGGAAAGGTTCGTTATCTCGGGTGCTCGAATTTTGGCGCCTGGCAATTGGCCAAAGCGCTCGGAGTGTCGGCGCTGCACAGTTACGCCCGCTTCGATTGTCTCCAGCCGCAGTACAGTTTGGTGTGCCGGCCAATCGAGCGCGAGATTCTGCCGCTCTGCCGCGCCGAAGGTGTCGGCGTAATCGCCTGGAGCCCCTTGGGCGGTGGCTTCCTAAGCGGCAAGTATCGCTCCGGAGAGGGCGCCCCGCAGGCGTCACGCCTGGCGGACTCTGATCCCTCCATGCGCTCTTGGGTGGAGCGGCTTTTCACGGAACGGAATTACCAAGTCCTGCGCGCCGTTGAAGTGGCATCCGCACGTTTGGGAAAAACCCTCAGCCAAGTGGCCATCGCGTGGCTGCTGGCCATGCCCGGCGTCACCTCCGCAATCATCGGAGCACGCAATCTGACACAGCTTCAGGAAAATCTGGGCGCGGGCGGTTGGGAGTTCCCTCCGGATGAATGGAAAAAGCTCGATGACGCGAGCGCGCTGCCGCATGAGTACCCTCAGGATTTTCAGGCCTGGGTGGAACAAATGATCCACGGAGACTTGGGCGGGCATTGAGCAGGTGTAGAACGGGGTACAATGCCCCACGCCTTCGAGATCAAGAGGAAACTCAGGGAATGGGGCGCGGTGGAGGATTAGACTAAGACAAATGAAAAACACACAACTCTCGTGTTTCGCACTATCGCTGCTCGCCGGACTGCTCTTTGTCGCCGGCGCGCATCAGACCCAGGCTCAGCAAACGAACAACAAGCCTCCCGCTCTTGCCGCGAATAAGCCGGAGGCGCTCGGCTTCTCGTCCGGGCGACTCGAGCGGCTCCATGCGGCGATGCAGCGGGAAGTGGACCAGAAGCGGCTTGCCGGCATCGTAACCATTCTGGCGCGCCACGGCAAAGTGGTCGAGGAGAGGACTTACGGCAAGAAGGACATCGCGAGCGGCGCTCCGATGACGAGGGACACTATTTTCCGCATCTTCTCCATGACCAAGCCGGTCACCGGTGTTGCCATGATGATCCTCTACGAAGAAGGCAAATGGCATCCTGCCGATCCGGTCTCGAAGTACATCCCCGAGTTTGCCCATCTGAAAGTTTCCAAGGGCGTGGATGAGAGCGGCAAGTTGATTCTGGAAGACCCTGTCCATCCCCCGACCATGCGCGAGCTCATGACCCACACCGCGGGCTTCACGTACGGGTTTTTTGGAACGAGTGCGGTCGACAAGATGTACCAGGACCAGCATGTGCTGCAATCGCAATCCCTGCAGGAGATGATCGACAAGCTGGCGAAGATCCCGTTGCTCTACCAGCCGGGAACTCGTTGGGTCTACAGCGCGTCGATGGATATCCAGGGCTATATCGCTGAGAAATTGTCGGGCCAGTCCCTGCCCGATTTCATGCAGCAGCACATTTTCGGTCCCCTCGGCATGAAGGACAGCGGCTTCTTCGTCCCGAAAGAAAAACGGAACCGGTTTGCCACGTTCTATGCACCCAACGAGAAAGGCGAACTGGTCGTGAACGGGACGGGCGGCGCAACGGCCACCGACTATGCAACGCAGCCATCGATGCCCTCGGGCGGTGGGGGTATGGTCTCAACCGCGCAGGACTATCTGCGCTTCGCTCAGATGCTCCTGAATGGCGGCGAACTGGACGGCGTGCGCATCCTGGCGCCGGCCACGGTCGAGCTTATGACCACCAACCATCTCGCCCCCAGTCTCATGACGGGCGAGTTCTCGATTGGTCCAGCGATCATCCGGCCCGGCATGGGCTGGGGTTACGATTGCGCGGTCTATACGGACCCGCTGGAAGCCGACGAGGCGGTAGGCAAAGGCACTTTCTTCTGGCAAGGAGCGGCGGACACTTGGTTCTGGGTCGATCCCACGAATGATCTGATTTTTGTTGGCATGACCCAGCGAATGCTCGGGCCCGGGTGGCCCAATGTCGAGGCGTTGAGCGAACCCACCGTCTATCAGGCGCTGGTGAAGCCGCGGATGTGATTCGCCAGCGACTCTTTCTGTTTGACACCACATAAAATTTTGGAACTTTTGTTGGGGGAGAGGTGTCTATTTGTAAGACTATCTTGGAGGTTTCATTCGATCCCATGGTTATCATTGGACTGTTCGGTGGTCTTGTTATCGGTGGAGCGCTTTTTGCCATTCTCAGAAACAGTGGTAGTAAATCGACGGAAAGCAAGTACACAAAGTTGGATATTGGATAACCGCGGGGTCCAGCCCAGCCGGTCGAGTCCCCAGTAGGCCAAACCTTTTCCAAGTTACGCAGGAGAAGATGTCGCGGGAACGAGGGCGAAGTGTCGCAGTTCGCCGATGCCGCACCGGATGCCGACTTTGTGGCGCTGTCACCCGCCCGAACCTCCCGTTGATGAAAACAGGTTGATGTGGGAAAATAGAGTGTCGCATCGACGCAACCCTGGCGCGCGGCGCGATGACCCGCAGGTCCCTGCCGCTTACTATCGGAGAAGGATGTCGTGTCCTCCCGGCGATTCGGCATAATTCTTTGCCCCACTGATTTTAGCATTCACTCCGCGGCGGGACTGTGCGCGGCGGGTGGCATCGCGCGCGCCTTCTCCGGGCGTGTCGTGTTGCTGTATGCGCAGAAATTGGAAATTCCGGTTTACTTCACCAAGTCCCAAGCGCGTGCTCTGAAGGCGCAGTTCCGGCGAAGCGCCCGCACCGCGTGGCGTTACGCGAACGATTTCGCCGCGCTGCACTTGCCCGAGGACGTGGGGCGCACGGTTTTGCTGCTCGAGGAAGATCCCGTGGAGGCGGTGTTGCGTGTGGCGAAGGAACTTCACGCGGGACTTGTGGTGTTGGGAACACACGGGAGGACAGGCCTGGCGCGCATCCGGCTGGGGTCGGTCACGGAAAGCGTGTTGCGGCAGATGGGAACGCCGGCGCTGACATTGGGGCCGCGGGTTCAGCCGTCACCCCGCCTGGCGCAAATCCGCCGCATCCTGTGTCCGGTGAATTACACCGCTTTGGCCCGCGCGGCGTTTGACGATGCCATAGGTCTGGCGGAAAAGACCGGGGCAGAACTGGTTTTGGCGCACGTCACGGAGCACCCTGGGGCTCAGGATGATGGGAAGCTCTCCGAGTGGGCGCGGGCGGAGGCGGGCAGGGGCTGCGTCGTGAAAGAGGTCATGCTGAAGGGTGTTGCCGCCGAGCAAATCGTCAACGAGGCGCGCCATTGCCACGCCGACATGATCGTGCAGGGTGCGCAGCCGCGCAGTTTTGCGGGCACCGTCCTCTTCGGCTCCACTTCGGAGTTGGTCATTCGCAAAGCCTCGTGCCCTGTGCTCTCGGTGATCCAAACTAGTAGAAGCGAATCTCATCGATGTCGAGCGTGAAGGTTCCGGGCGGGCCGTCGGCGCGAAATTCCAAAACCAAATTGTTTTTGTGAGGGGAGGGGTTGGGGGCGGCAAGCCACGCCGCCGGCAAGCGAACCCCTTGCCATTCGGAGTCAGGGATAAAAGTGAGGGTGGGTGCGGGCAGCGTCAGATCGGGTGGCGTAATCTTGACCTGGAAAAGACGGCTATCGCCGCGCACTTCAAACTGAATGCCGCGCAAGCTCGGAGCGCCCGCGGGGAGAGTGAAAGGGTACCGGGCGGTGACGTATCCTTGCTCGGAGCCGGGGGCGGATTCGACGCGCCCTTTGAAGCGCAGCGCGTGCCCGCTACCGGCGGCCCCGGGCGTGATCACCTCGAGTTCACCGAGCGAGCGGCCGGGAGCGTTCACATCCGTCGAGACCTGCCAGGTTTTCAGCAGTATTTCAGACTCCTCCGGACTTTCGAAGTCATTCAGCAAAATGCTATCGACAGGGGAGGCATGTTGCCCGGCCGCGAAAGGCTGGCGGCTGATGAGCGAAAAGGTCTGCTTCCACGTCGCGGCGAGGTTTCCACGCTTGTTCATCCAGATCCCCATGACCAGAAAAGGCACAATAAAAGTTAGGGAGACCAACTTGGCGCGGGTGGAGATTTTCTCCTCTTTTTCCCAGCGGAAAAGTTTCCAGGCAAAAAGCAGGCCGAAGGTTCCGGAGATGAGAAGAACCAGGATCTCCGCCCGGTGGTCGAACAATGACTGGCCGCCCACCATAATGGCTTGGAACGAGCTGACCAGATAGGTGGCGGGCAAGAAAGCAGCGAAGCGCTGGATCCAGAGCGGAAGCATCGGCAAGGGCACGGTTACGCCGGAAAGAAAGAGCAGCGTGAACCAGACGACGTTGTTGTAAACCTGCGCCTCTTGCATGGTGTTGGCCACGCTGGCAATGGTGAGTCCAAACCCGGCGAAAGCGAAAGTGCCGACGGTGACCAGGATGAGGAGCGTGAACAGGTTGATTTTGAGCGGCATGTGGAAAAACACCATGGCGCAGAAGAGCAACATCGCGATGGTGGGAAGCTCCAGCAGGTAATTCGCCAACAGACTACTGAACACCATCGATCCTGGCCCGATGGGCGCCAAACGGTAGCGGCGCAGGCTGCCGCGCTCGCGCTGCATCACCGATTGCAATCCCAGTCCGAAGAAGCCACTCCCCATGATGTTCAGGGTCACCACCGGCCCGAACATGTAAACCACCGCCTCCGGATTGCCTCGCGCAAAGATGCCCGAGTAAACAAAAAGGAAAATGATGGGAAAGAGAAAGGTGAAGAAAAGCGCGGCCTTGGTGCGCATCACCAGCTTGATCGACATCAGCGCAATGCGAATCGAGGGCATCATTTTAATTCAATCGGGTGATCAGATGATCGGGTGATCGGGTGATCGGGTGAACACAAGCGTCCCCCTCTGGTGTGTTTAACCTCAATTTCGGCGAAACGACGTGAATAGGAATCAGTATATCAGGAGCGTGCAGCGGTTCGTTGTTCACCCGATCACCCGATCATCCGATCACCCGATTATAAGTCTTCCATCCGTCTGCCGGTCATTTCCACGAACACATCTTCCAGGGTCGGCTGAGCAATGTGGAGGTCGAGCAAGGCGTTGCCTTCTGCCTCCAGAAAGCGCACCAGCGCTGCTACGGCAACGGCGGTCGGTTGCGCGTGGAGAAAGTACTTCCCGTCGACTTCGAGGCAATCGGACACGGCATCGAGTTGTTTCAATCGGTCGGGCGAAACGGGCTTGGCAAGAGACGCCTCGAGGCGCGTGCCCTTGCCGGAGCGGAGCACCAGCTCACGCGGCGTCCCCAAGGCGATCACCTGACCGTGGTCGATGATGGCGACGCGGTCGCACAGGCGCTCGGCCTCCTCGATGTAGTGGGTCGTCAGCAGAGTGGTGCGGCGCTCTTCGCGGAAGCGTTCGATGAGGGCGTAGATGTCGCGGCGCAGTTGGGCATCAAGGCCCACGGTCGGTTCGTCGAGCAATACCAGTTCGGGGTTATTCACCATCGCCAGTGCCAAAGCCAGGCGCTGCTTCTGCCCGCCGGAAAGCTTTTCAAAAAACGCCCGGCGCTTTTCCAATAAGCCAAATTGCTCCAGCAGCATTTCAATGGAGGCCGACTGGAGGTAAAAGCTGGCGAACAAGGCGAGGGCTTCTTCCACTCGAATTTTGTCCGGCAGCACCGTGGCCTGGAGCTGTGCGCCAATTCGCTCCTTGAGGGCAGTTTGCTCGCGCCCAGGGTCCATGCCGCACACCGTTACCGTGCCGCCGTCCGGCTGACGCAGACCTTCCAGGATTTCGATGGTGGTGGTTTTCCCCGCACCGTTAGGCCCCAGCAAGCCAAAAACTTCGCCAGCCTTGATTGCAAAGGTGATTCCCCGCAAGGCCTCGAGGTCCCCATAGCGCTTGCGCAAACCTTCCACGCGCACCACCGCGGAGTTGGAGTCATTCGACATGATGTGAAGAGTTCATGATATCGGACAGAAATACCCGAGGCAATCAGTATGAACGTCGAGATGACAATTTGGCACACAGTTTGGCCCTCAATTTGTTGTGAGGAGGTGGAAGTGTTATATTGCGCTGTCATCATATATGGCTATTTCGCCGTTTGAAGGGGATATTGAGTTCATTAAACCCTTGTCAAACCGGTGAAAAATTCTGGGGTGAGCGATGAAGATTTTGGTTTTGAATTGTGGCAGTTCTTCCATCAAGTTCCAGCTCATTGAAACTGACATTGAGCTGATTGAATCTGACACCGACCGCATCATTGCCAAGGGAAGTGTGGAGCGTATTGGGACGGACGAAGCGACCTTGAAGGTGACGGTTCCACCCTCTCCCACCAAATCCATGACCGAGGAGATTCTCGACCATCAGACGGCGCTGGCGCGGGCGATTGCGACGCTGAAGGAATGCCACGCGGTGGCGGACATTTCGCAGATTCAGGCGGTGGGGCATCGGGTGGTGCACGGGGGCGAGCGCTTCGCTGCCTCGGTGATCATTGACGAAGGAGTGGCGGAGGAAATCCAGAACTGCGTGGAGTTGGCCCCGCTGCACAATCCGCACAATTTGCGCGGCTATTTTGTGGCGCGTAAGGTGATGCCGCAGGTGCCGCAAGTGGCGGTGTTTGATACCGCCTTCCACCAAACCGTGCCCCCGCACGCCTACATCTATGGACTACCCTATTCCTACTATCGGCGCTACCACATCCGGCGTTACGGGTTTCACGGCACTTCGCACCGGTACGTGGCGTTTCGCTACCGGAAGATTTTCGGCAAGGCGCGCGACGAGGCCAACCTGATCACCGTGCACCTAGGCAACGGCTGCTCGATCACGGCGATTGACAAAGGTCAGTCGATTGACACCTCCATGGGGTTCACGCCGCAAGAGGGGCTGCTGATGGGCACGCGCTGCGGCGACATCGATTCCGCCGCGCTTTTCTACATCATGTCGAAGGATGAATTGACCCTGCACGACATGTCCACGTTGCTCAATAAGTTCTGTGGCCTCTATGGAATCTCCGGCGAGTCGAACGACATGCGCGAACTGATGGCGGCTTCCGCCAAGGGTGACGAGCAGGCGAAACTGGCGATTGAAGTTTTCTGCTATCGCATCAAGAAATACATTGGCGCGTACAGCGCGGCGCTGGGGCACGTGGATGGCCTGGTTTTCACCGGCGGAATCGGGGAGAATTCGCCCGCTATCCGCGCCCTGGCCTGCGAAGGGCTCAGCGAATTGGGAATTCAAGTTGATCCGGCTCGCAACGGGGCGGTGGTTGGGAAAGAAGGTGATATCTCAACCGAGGGCAGCCGCGTGCGGGTCATGGTGATCCCCACCAACGAGGAACTCCTGATCGCCCGCGACACCTTCCGCGCCGTGCGCGGCCTGCCGAATCCGCACTAAGAAACAGCTTAGGTGTCAGGTGCCCCGTGTCAGGTGCAAGGGAAAGGCCATCCCCCTGGCACCTGAAACCCGAGACCTGACACCTGTCTTCTAACGCGCGTACTTCACCGAACAACCATAGGGACGGGTGACCGGCGTGCTGACCGGTTTGCCCGCCATGGCTTCTTGCAGCGCCACCGACACATAGTTGTGGGCTGAGGCGATGTCATCCGCGTCGGCGGTCGGCTTGTCATCGATGGCCCCGTCGTAGATGAGCACCCCTGCCGGATTAATGACAAACATGTGCGATGTGCTCTTTGCGCCGTACAGATGTCCCAACTGGCCCGTGGGGTCCAGCAACACCGCTGTGGGTGAGGCGCTGACCTCTTGAAGGTAGCTGTTTTCCTGGTCGGCGGCCATGTAACCTTGTTGTCCGGGCGCGGAAGAAATCACCGTGAACCAGACCACGCCCTTGGCGGTCCACTCCCGCTGGAGGCGCTGCATGTTCCCGCTCGCATAATGTTTGTGAGTATAGGGACACTCCCGATTGTGCCACTCGAGAACCACATATTTCCCCTTGTATTGGGCGAGCGTGTGGGTTTGGCCGCGGGTGTCTTGCGCGGTGAAGTCCGGCGCGGGACTCCCCGGCTGGACGGCCCAGACCGTTGCCGCCATGAGCCCAACCATACTTGCCAGGACGAAGCGAGCTATTCGGCGATTCATCATTCAACCCTCCCCTGAGTTGGATTCAATGAGTCCGATATCTATTTCGAGGTGATCACGGCCGCCTCGATCACATAGCCGATCCCCGATGCGAAGACTAACACACCCGTCAGGCGCGGGGGTGACTTGAGCAATTGATCCGACTTTTGCAGTTCGATCCGTATTCCGCGAGAAAACGGGCTTGCCTTTTGCGGAGCGGTATTCTCAATTTGGTTTGGTTCGAGGGGAAAGAAGGTGGCTTCCGTCTCCCGTTTTCCGGTATCGACGTTGAGAACAAGCCGATGCTTATCCAAATTTGCCGTCACTTTCCAGGATTTGGGCGCCCGCCGCGGCAGGTCAGCCCGCGCCTTGGCAAAAAGAGAATGCATGGGGGATGGCGGCCCGGGCGTTCCCTTTCGAATTGGAAGCGTCAATTCTAAAGCGGCGCGCCCCGGAACGCAAATCTCGCGGCAGACCAACCAGTTCACCGTGGCGCTCAACTGCACGTCTGACCCCACACCCCATCTCGTCGGGGAACTGATCTCCACCGGAAGGAGCACTTCGTTTTGATAGCCATAATCGATGAGTGAATGATCTTCAATCCGGCGTGGGATGGGCCAATGCAGCGAGCCGGCTTGAAACCCTGCCGGAAGGTTCCACTTCACCCGGGGTGGCTCACCGGAATCTCCCGGATTGGTCCAGTAAATATGCCAGCCGCGTTCAAGCTGGAAGTGCAAGCCTACCCAGAAGGGCCGTGCCGGCTGCACCGAAGTCTGTTCGGCGATGAGGTCGACGGTTCCATGCGGTCCCGTTTCGCACGCGACCCTATTAGGGGCCACAAACAGGCTCAGGAACGGGACGAGCAAAAGGGCGCCTTTGCGGGTAAAATCGTAATTCGGCTTCACCCGGTGGCCCCGGCGCGGTTCAGCACACATGATGAGAATATAGATGCTTCGGCACTGGGGTCTGGTTACGCGAAAAGCTCCGGAATTGTCGCTCGCCTGACTCCTCGCGGGGGCGTCCGGAGGTGATTCTCTGAAGAGAGATTGATTTTGAGACGGGAGCGGAGGGAATTTTGGTGCACATCATAAGACGTCCTCATCGGATCGGCATCATTGCATTTGCCATGTTACTTGCGGCGAACTTGGGAATCAGCCAATCGCCGGACCAACCGGCGCGGGCTGTTCCCGATCCGGGTGTCGTAACCACGCGCCAATCCATCACTCCGGCGGGCGTGCAGAGTGTTTTCAGTGGGCGCGTTTACGGCGTGGCGTTCGGAAGTTCGAGTGACATCCTGTTTGTTGCCCTCAACTCGGGGGCGATTTATGAACTCAATTGGCGAAACAACCAAGTTCTGAGGATTGTCCGAGGCGCCGCGCGCCCGGGCATGCAAGGTGTTGCGCTGGATCCCGTCACCAGCGAGCCGTTGTTGAGCGCATCGTTGAAATCCGTCAGCCAACTGATGCGCATTTCCGGGAACGAGGAAAGCGTGATTGCCGACCACCTCGGAACCTTCGCGGTTGGTGGACTCTCCGCTGCCGCGGAGAAGAACGGGGCGGGGGAGCGCGATGCGGGAGTGGCCCTCACCTTCAACGATGCGCTGGCCGTCGTTGACCTTGCCTCCGGCCAATTCAAGGGAACGGTAAGGACCGGCATCGCGCCCTTTGGTGTGGCGGTGAACAAGGCAAGCACGGTCGCTTATGTGAGCAACTGGGGCGGCCGTTTCCCGCAGCCCCAGGACGCAACGTCCCCCACGGGCAACAAGCCCGGCGCCGATCGGGTGGTTGTGGACAAGCGCGGCATCGCTTCCACCGGGACCGTTGTGCGGGTGGATCTCGTGTCCCTGAAAGTGACGAACGAAGTCGCCGTGGGCTTGCACCCGACTGCCTTGCAATGGGATGAGCCCCACGCGCGGCTCTACGTCGCCAACAGCAATTCTGATTCGATTTCGGTAGTCAACACGCAAACGAATCAAGTGGCGCAAACAATTTCCATCCAGCCCTTCGCGAGGCAGGTGGCGGGAGTTGCTCCCAACGCGCTGGCGGTAAGCGCCGACGGGAAAACGCTCTACGTGGCTTGTGGTGGAATCAACGCCGTCGCCGTCATCCGTACGGCTGATGCCCACCTGGAAGGATTGATTCCTGCCGCGTGGTACCCGAGCGACCTCCGGATCAGTCCCGAGGGGAAATATCTGGCGGTGGCAAATCTGATGGGAGTGGGTCCCGGGGGAGACGCGACCGACGTCGAGCGTTGGGCCAAGCAATCCCACCTGGATATCCAGCCTGGACCCACGCGGCGCTTTGTGCATTCCGATCGTTCTTCCGTGCAGGTGATCCGCGTGCCGGACGCGGCGCAACTGAGCGGTTACACCACCGCCGTGATCGAGAATAATAAGATGCGGGGAGGCGATCTCGGCGCGGCCGCTACCCCCAACATCCCTGCCGGATTGAAGCCCTTGCCCGTGCCGCTGCGCGCCGGCGACCCATCGCTGATCGACCATGTGGTATTCATCATCAAAGAGAATCGGACCTATGACCAGGTCTTGGGGGACTTGCCCCAGGCGAACAGCGACCCGAGCTTACTGGTTTACGGACGGGATGTGACGCCCAACCATCACCGCCTGGCGGAACAGTTTGTGGTGCTCGACAACTTCTATGCTACGGGGGGAAACAGCGCCGACGGCCATCAATGGCTCACGCAAGCAGCGGAGACGGATTACTGTTATTGGCCGGGTTACACCGGGCGCAGCTATCCCTACGATGGTTTTGATCCCATCGCCCCGGCCAGCAGTGGATTCATTTGGGATGCGGCGCTCAGCCGAAAACGAACGGTGGAAGACTTTGGCGAATATGTGGGTGTCCCGGCCGGCAATCATGTCAGGGGCCAAGAGCGGGCAGAGCTCATGGGCGAGTGGAAGGAGGGCGCGGACTTTGCCGGCCGGTTTCATGTGGTGGCCCCGCTTGCACCCCTGAACAAAATTCTGGCCCAAGACTATCCTTACTGGACGCTCGCCGTTCCTGACGTGGTGCGCGCCCAAATCTTCCTGAAGCATCTCCAGGCTTGGGAGAAGAACGGCGCCATGCCCAATCTGGTGCTCGTGCAATTGCCCAATGATCACACCGCGGGCACAGACCCCGGCATGCCGGTTCCCCAGGCGTTGGTTGCGGACAATGATCTGGCCCTCGGCCAAATTGTTGCAGGTCTCTCCCAATCGCGATTCTGGAAGAGGATGGCGATCTTTGTGGTGGAAGACGACGCTCAGGCCGGACTTGATCACGTCGACGGCCATCGCACCGTGGCCCTGGCGATCAGTCCTTACACTTCCCGCGGTTCGGTGGATTCGACCTTCTACTCGCAAACGAGCATGCTGAAGACGATCGAGTTGATGTTGGGCTTGCCCACGCTATCGGTGTTTGACCTGATTGCCAACGACATGCGCAACAGTTTTCAGTCCACGCCCGATTTCACCCCCTACGCCGCGGTGACGCCAAAGCAGTCGCTGGAAGAACTGAACCCTCCGCTCGACACCCTGAAGGGGCCCGCGCGCCAAGCAGCCTTGGCCTCGATGAAAATGAACTTCAACCTGCCCGACGCTGCGCCCACGGACAAGCTGAATCACATCTTGTGGCGGCAGGCGCGTGGCTGGCACACGCCGTATCCACGCACCGGGCAAGCCGTCTTCGCTCCTTACTCGGTTGACCTGGATGATCAGGAGAAAGAGGAGAGGAACGAGGCGAGGTGATTTCCGGCATTCACATGGATGGGCAGGATCGACAGGATAAAAAGGGCGGAATAAGAAATCCTGAATATCCTTTCTATCCCTGTTTGAAATCCTTGCTTTTGGTGAAGCGCTTATATTCGAGCTTCAATCCCCTATCCTCTCCATCCTGTTTATCCATGTTCAGTCTCTCATGTCGGCGAATACCGAACTGGACGATTGCGGCGTGAGGTAGTACACTGCGCGCGGCGCTGGGGAGCTTGGAATCTGAGCTATTGAGTTGCCGAAGCGTGCGGGGCTGACCACGGAGCGCTCCCCCATAAACTCCGCCGCCTGCCGCTGTCATAGCGAAGTCGGCCCCTGGCGGCATCTCGAGGCTGTGTAAATATCTAAGTAGGTTATAGTTCTGATGAATATAGATGACTCCCTCATGCCGGAGCCGAAGAAGCCTTTGGCCGGCGCCTGCCACCATCAGTGGCAGAATCAGGAAGGCCCTTATGTGGTGGCGCAGCTTTGCGAGGTTTGCAAGCTCTACCGGTACAAGAGCAGCGCCACGGCGGATTGGGAATATCGCGCGCCCATTCCCTTTGGGCGGGCGCAGGCGGAATGATGCGTTACGAAACCCGGGATTCGGGACACGGGAAACGGGACACGGGGTTCGGGACTCGGGCCTCGGCGTTCAGGTCTGATTTGTCGTGCCGTGTCGAGAGGACCAAACCACAGGACTTTGAGGAACAGGTGTTTCGCGCGGACCTTAGCTTTCCGTGTCCCGTTTCTCGAGTCCCGTGCCCCGTGCCCCGAATCCCGAGTCGCGGGTTGGGGCTTGCCCGCGCGCCGCACTCGAAGTAAACTCCGAGCCGCGGTAAGGTCGTCCATGCGGTCGGCGACCGTCAGAGGAAAGTTCATCATCGTCATAGAGTTGAACCCTGGGCCACGGCAGGCAAGTGGCTTTTAAACCGCACCCGTACCAGGGCCCAGCAAGTCGATATTCTTCTTGCCAGCTCGTGGTATACTTTGGCAAAGTGAGTGTCGACGGGAGCGACATGAAGACCTGCCCAACGTGCCAAGTAAGTTATCCAAACAATTATGCTGTTTGCCCGGCAGATGGCGTTTCGCTGGAGGAAGTCGGGACCTGGTCGGATGGAAGCGTCATTCGCGGGAAATATCGCCTGCTGGCCAAAGTGGGGCAGGGTGGTATGGGTTCTGTCTACAAGGCGCTACACCTGGCCTTTGATGAAATGCGGGCGCTGAAAGTGATTGCCCCCGAGCTCCTCAGCGACGAGCTTTTCGTCAAGCGATTCAAGCACGAAGCGGTCATTACCCGCCGGCTTCAGCATCCCAACGCGGTGCGTGTGGACGACATTGACGAGGCCGAAGACGGGCGCCCGTTCATCGTCATGGAGTTCATCGAAGGGAAGAGTTTGAAAAAGCTCATCCGCGAGGAAGGCCCGTTGCCTACGGAGCGCGTGTGCTCGATCATCAAGCAAGCCGCCAACGCGCTGGATGCTGCGCACCGGCTGGGCATGGTTCATCGCGACATCAAGCCGGACAACATTGCGCTGGTCGATGCTCCCGACGGCGAGATGGTCAAGGTTCTCGACTTCGGCATTGCCAAGGTGAAAGAGGCGCGCATGGGCGAGGGCGCCGGCCTGACTTTGACAGGCGCCGGCGTGGTGATTGGAACGCCGCAATACATGTCTCCCGAACAGGCTATGGGGAAGCGCGGAGATGAGCTGGATGGCCGCGCGGATCTATACTCTCTGGGCGTCGTGATGTACCAGATGCTCACCGCGGACCTGCCCTTCAAGGCCGACACGACCATGGAGATGTTGTTGGCCCACATGCAGAAACCGCCTGCGCCCATCGGCGTGCTGCATCCGGAACTGCAAGTGCCGGAAACTGTGGCCGCCCTTGCCATGCGCCTGCTCGAAAAGAACCGCGACATGCGTCCGGCTTCCGCCCGCGCGCTGATCCAGGAGATTGAGAAGATCGAAAAGGACCTGTCGAATCCCAGCAAGACGCGGGTCTTGACGGCGGATGATCTGATTCGCGCCAGCGGAACCCGGGGTCCAACGGGCGTCGATCGTGGCGCGGCGCCAGTCGCCGTTCCTCCGCGGCCACAGCCACCTCCGGTTCGGCCGGTCGAGCCCCCCAAGCCCGTGCAGCCGCCGGTGGTCCGGCCGCAGCCGCAGGTTGTAGCCCCGCCCTTGCGCTCCAAGCCTCCAGAATCCCGCTGGGGAATGTGGGCAGCGGTGATCGTCTTGCTGGTGGGTATCGGCGGTGGGGGGTTGTATATAGCGACACGTCAGCCGTCGTCTCAATCGGAGCCCGCTGCGATCCCCTCGCCGGCGACGAATCCCACTCCCACACCCACACCTTCGCCAACGCAAACGCCCACGCAGGCTCCTCCTACCGAGCCTGTTACTAATCCCACGCCTCCCCCGAATCCCGAGCCCACTCCTGAGCCGACCCGGCAAGGTCATAAGACCAAAACCGCCCACACAACGCAACCCTCGGCGCCCCCCCAGCCCGCTGCCCCGGCGGTCGATCCAAAGGAGGTCAAGGCGAAGCTTACCATGGGTCGATTCCACAGGGGCCGTGGCGAGTACGATGAGGCCATCGCCTCTTTCCAGGAAGGCTTGAAACTGGATCCTTCCAATGCTGAAATTCGTCAGGAACTCGAGAAAACCATTCAAGCCTGCAAGAAGGAGAATGCGATTCTGAACGAAGGCTTCAAGTGTGGGGGGCCCTAATGGGCGCAGCTTGCCACGATCAATCCCTCCCGTGGCCTTGACGAGTTTCGCCGATAGCGATATAAAAAGGGCGAGATCCATCCCAGAGGCCATGCTCATGTGTTCGCATTCAGGGGTTCGGCGCATTCCTAAGTCTCTCACGCTGCTGCTGGCGTTGTTGGCGGCTATCGCCCTTCTTGCCTCCCTCGGAAACGCACAAAAAGCTGCCAAGAAACTCACCAAGCAGGACGTCATCGATCTTCTGACCGGCGATGTGCCCAGCGACCAAGTGGCGCAAGAGGCGCGGAAAGCGGGCATCTCCTTTCAAGTTACTGCCTCCGTGGAGAAGGAAATTCGCGACGCCGGTGGATCGGATAACTTGATTCATGTGCTGCAAACGCTGGCGCCCCGCGCTCCCGCGGCGCCCGCGAGCACCTCCCACACTGCGCCTGCCAAGTCGCCCCCCGTGTTGGTGATTGAGTCTAATCCCGGCCAGAGCCAGGTGTACATTGATGATGAACCGGCGGGGTCGACCAGTCAGCAGGGCCGTCTGAGGTTGACCCGGCTTGCCGCCGGAGATCACCGCGTGCGCGTCTCGCTGAGCGGTTATGAGGATCACGAGGAAACTGTCACGCTCACAGCAGGAGAAACCACGACTGTTGCCGCCCCGCTCCAGCGGCCCGCAGCGGCTCAGGTGTCCTCCCCACCCCAGCGTCCCCAGACGGAGGAGACGCCGACCGTGAATCCTGACCAAGCTGGATACCTTGGTGTCCAGGCCATGGACCAACAGCCTGCGGGCGCACGCGGGGTCGTGATTTCCGGCGCTTTCCCCGGCACCCCGGCTGAACAGGCGGGATTGAAAGCCTACGACACCATCCTGGCTGTCAATGGGCGGCGGGCAATCACCCAACAGAATATCCACGATGCCTTGGCCGGCCATCAGGTAGGGGAAGTGGTGCAGGTCACCTGGTATAACGGTTCAAAAAACGTCACGCAGCAAATCCGTCTGGTCGCTGCCCCCGCGCCAGGCCAGGCCACGGCGCAGCCCTCTCCCCCTTCCTCCCTGACCAATATGCCGCATAACGGCTTCGTGTCCTTTCGCGTGGCCCACGATCACGGACGTGGCGGCCAGGATTACTGCGTCGGGGTAATGTCCATTGGCAATGGAATGATCTATTATAAAGCTGATAATGGAATTCATAATTTTGAAATACCCTTAGACTCAATCAAAGAAGTCCGCCGGAACCCCGTGTATCTCGTCGGGTACGGCGCTTTTCATATTCGCACCAAGAAGGGCTCGAATTTCAACTTCGCCGCCCTCAACCAACAAGGCCAGCCCCAACCCCCCGACGCCATTCTGACCGCGATCGATAATGCTATGGGAAGGTGAGATATTTTGGCTTTTGGATTTTCGATTCATGAGCGTGTGCGGTCGTTGCCTCCGTTCAATCCAAAATCTAAAATCCAAAATCGAAAATCCTAGGTCCAACGAAACCAGCGCAATGCCAGCAAGTAGGAGAGAACTCCCCAGAGGCCCAGCACCAGCAGGCGTCCCGATTGGTGGGCGAGCGGCGCGCCTTCCAGAATCGCGGCGCGGAGGGCATCGTTCAGCGCGGTGAGCGGCAGCGCTTTAATCAGCGGGTGAAGGAGGGCGGGGAATCGCTCGTAAGAAAAGAACACGCCCGACAAAATCCACATGGGCATCATGACGAGGTTGATCAGCCCACTGACCGTCTCGATTTTTTGTGCGCGGCTGGCGGTGAGCAGCCCCACGCCGCCGAAGCAAAGCGCCCCAATCGAGCTGATGATCAGGATGGAGGTCCACGAGCCTGCGACGTGCATGTGGAAGGCGAGAACGCCGAACCCCAGCAGCAGCACCAATTCAAGCAACATCAACACCAAGCGGCTGCTGGCCAGAGCCAGGAGGAAGTCGCTACGGCGCATGGGGCTGGCGACAAAACGTTTGAGCAACTTGCGCTGGCGCAAATCCACCAGTGCAAACCCGATTCCCCACATGCCGGAGTTCATCAGGTTCATGCCCAACAGGCCGGGAATCAGGAAGTCGATATAACGCGCGCCGGGTTCGCTGGAGACGCGGCCGTTGGTGGGGATGCTGTTCTTTCTTCCCGCGGCTGCCTGGAGAGCGTCGTCGGTGACGCTGCGTGCTAGCACGCTTTCCGGGCGCGCCGGGTCATAGAGGTATTCAAAGCCGGCGCCTCGCGGCGTCACCACCAAGTCGTACTTGCCCAGCCGAAACTGGTTGAACGCTTCGCTGGCAGGGAGTAAATCCACATGCACCGTGCCCGCCGCGGACGCAGTGCGCACCAGCTCCATCGCCTGCGCTGCCTCCGGACCGGCCACCAGCGCCACACGGATGACCTCGGCGGGCTTGTTGCGGAAAGCAATCCCCAGCCCCAGTGCCAGCAGAATGGGGAACCCGAATACCCAGAAGATGACTTCCGGCTCGCGGTACATCTCCTTCAGCCGCGCCATGAGCAGAAGCTCATAGCTATTCCAACGGCCGGTAATCGGCTGATCGGGAGATCGGGAGATCGGGTGATCGGGTGAACCGGAAATCGGGTGATCGCGTGATCCGGTGATCGGGTGAACAGGAGAAGCAGGGGAATCGGAATTTGAAACTCGAAACGCGGAGCCATGCTCGTCAGATCTCGGGTCTTCGACCTTTGGGTTTCGATTCTTGTGCTTGTCTTGGAATTGATTGTTCATCCGATCACCCGATCACTCTTCATCGGGAGATCGGGTGATCCGGTGATCAGGTGAACAGAGAAAAACCTACGCGTAAGTGGTTTTTTGTTCATCCGATCACCCGATCATCCGATCACCCGATTCTTCTTTCACTCCTCCCGCAAGTGGCGTCCCGTGAGGTGCACAAAGACGTCCTCCAGGCTGGCATGGCGCGTGGTAAGGTGCAGCAAGTGTGCGTTGCGGTTCTGTAAGGCCGCGAGCAGGGCGGGGATAGTCTCATGCGGTTCGCGCACGCTCAGCACCACGCGCCCGTCCTCCTCGTGCACGGCTTCGACGCCGGGCAGCGAGCGCCACGCCTCCAGCTCGCCGGGGACATTGTCCGTGGCGTCGAATTCCACCAGGTGGTGCCCGCCCAAACGCTCGATCAGCTCGGAGGGCGTCCCGGAAGCGATGGTGAGGCCGTGGTCGATAACGGCGATGCGATCGCAAAGGCGCTCGGCTTCGTCCATGTAGTGGGTGGTCAGCAGCACGGTACCGCCGCGCTGCTGGAATTGCCGGATCACTTCCCAAAGCTGGCGCCGGCTTTGCGGATCGAGGCCGGTGGTGGGTTCGTCGAGGAACAGGATTTTGGGATTGGCCACCAGCGCCGTGGCCACCGCCAGCCGCTGTTTTTGCCCGCCCGATAGCTTGCCCACCCATGCGTTGGATTTTTCCGTGAGCGCCAGCTCCGCCATCACCTCGTCGATCGCGCGTGGCCGGCGATAAAAACTGGCGAACAACTCCAAAGTTTCGCGCACGGTGAGCTTTTCGGCGAGGCGCGTTTCCTGGAGCGAGATCCCCAGCAGCTCGCGCAGTTCGCGACTGTGCGACTTCCACTTATTTCCAAGAATTTCGATTTCGCCGGAAGTAGGTTCCAGCAATCCTTCGAGGATTTCGATGGTGGTGGTCTTGCCCGCCCCATTGGGGCCCAGCAGGCCGAAGCACTCGCCGGCATGAATCTCCAGATCGAGCCCGCGAACGGCCTCGACGTTGCCCTCGTAGGTTTTGCGCAGCCCCCGGCAGCGAACGGCGACGTCCATGGTGTGCATCATAGCGGATTGCGGCGCGGGTGGGAACACGCATGATGCAGGAGGGGGTTGGCCCACCAAAGCGGACGGCTAAGGTTCTCCCATCACCGTGACCACCACCGTGCGTTGGCGTCCGCGCACATCGCATTCGAGATGGAAGATTTGCTGCCAGGTTCCGAGCAGCAGTTCGCCCTCGGCAATGGGCACCGTCAGTGAGGGGCCCAGGAGGGTTGCCTGCAAATGCGAATGGCCGTTGCCGTCGTGCCATGCCTGCTCGTGGCCATAGTTGCGGCTCGGGGGAATGAGCTTGTTGAGGATGGCCGGCAAGTCCTGCTGTAGCCCGGGCTCAAACTCGATGGTGCCAATGGCCGCCGTGCTGCCGACATTGAAAACGTTGACGGTCCCGGTTTTGATGTTCGACGCGGCGACCGCGGCAGCCACCTGAGGAGTGATGTCGTGCATGTCGCCATGCCCTGCGGTGCGAAGGGAAAACTGTTGTTGGTGAACCATATCTCTATGTTCCCACGACGCTGGCAACCGTGGAACTTATTTTCTTCAGGCCCGTCAGCCCCCCCATTTCCAGGCGATAGATCGCGGCCCGCTTCGCCGCCGCCCTCGCCCAAACCCGGAAGGCAACCCTAGTCACGAGTGACAAGGACTCCGAGCGCGTCGGCGCTGCCCTCAAAATCCTTTGGGTTTGAGGTTGCAGGTCTTCTGTAGCGGCACTCTGCGAGCGCCTCCCTTGCCGCCACCATTGACCGCAGGTTTGGCATCAGGGGAAAAGCCCACGGACACGACTTCGCTGACCGTGCCCGCCCGCTCTGGTATAATCGCCCGTGGCGGTTCCCGAATCAGCCGCGAGTTGAGCCGATGGGAAGAAGCAGATGATTGACGAGAAAAAGATTGCCGACCTGGGCGAGAGAATTGCCCGCGAGTTCCAGCCGGAGCGAATCATCCTCTTTGGTTCCTATGCTTACGGGAAGCCGCGGCCGGACTCCGACGTGGACCTTCTCGTGGTGCTGCCTTTTGACGGCAAAGGGTTTCGGAAGTCCCTGGAAATCCTGAACCGGGTTGACCCGGATTTCTCCGTTGATCTTGTGGCGCGCCGCCCGGAGGATACGGCCCGGCGCTACGAGGAGGGCGACCCCCTGATCCGAGAGGCCCTGGACCGCGGAAAGGTGCTCTATGAAAGGCACCGCTAAGGAGTGGACGGCTAAGGCCGAAGCCGACTACTCGACCGCGGCCCGCGAACTCAAGGCGCCCGAGTCTCCCAATTACGATGCGGTTTGTTTTCACGCCCAGCAGTGCGTTGAGAAACTGATGAAGGCGCTGCTGATCCACCTGGGCATCGTCCCTCCAAGAACCCACGACTTGACGGAATTGGACCGTTTGCTGACCCCGGTCTGCGCCCAGTGGTCCTGGCCCGTGCAGGACCTGCGCTTCTTGACCCGTGCTGCGGTTGACTTCCGCTATCCGGGAGAGTCCGCGGACCACGAAGAGGCGACGGAGTCAGTCGATATCGCCACCCGCCTTCGCGCGAACCTGCGCGCGTTACTGGGGCTTTCCATCTGAGAATCATGGTAGCGCCGAACGGTCGCCGACGCGCCAAAGCCGCTCTGGCGACGGCGCGCGTTCGGCCCAACAACGTGGCACAGCCACTCTTGGCGGTGCCTCGCTCAGGCTGCGAGCCTGTGCCAAATGGAAGAGCCCCCCAAGACATGGGGCACTGTGTGTTCTCCCCTGACACCTGGCACCTGAGACCTGACACCTTGGGAGCGCGCGCCGTCGTTGCCGCCACCCTGGAGTCAAGGTTTGGCATCAAGGGAGAAGCCCGCGGACCGGAGGGCGCGGTCCGTGTCTACCTGCTTCCAAGCGTGTGGTAAACTCCGATGTGGCGAAGCAGTTTTGGCGAAAGAGGGCAACAGCGGTTAGTTTGCGGCGACACGAATGAAAATTCCTGGCGGAGCGCGCGCGGTTGTAGACATCGCAAAATTGCGGAACTACTGCCTGAGCGAGCAGCATCCGCGCGGACGCCACAAGGCTCGGGTTTTTGCCTCTGTGCTCGGTATCACTGCCGCCGACGCGGACGTGCTACGGCAGGCGCTGCTGATGGCTGCCCTTGAGGGTGAGGCCCTGGAAGGTGAGCGTGACGACTATGGGCAGAGATAGGTGATAGACTTGGAAGTGCAAGGCCCCCGGGGGCGGGCAACGGTGCGGAGCAGTTGGATTGTCTTGCACGGAGAAGATTTCCCCCGCCTGACCAGTTGTTACGTAGCGTGAGTGAGGCTGATATGGAGAACATTAAACCCTTAGCCGTCGTCGCACTCTTGGAAGACCAGCCGGAGCGGGGCTTGCGCCGTGGCCAGGTGGGAACCGTGGTCGAACGCCTCGCGCCCGGTGTGTTCGAAGTCGAGTTCTGCGACAATGCAGGCCGCACTTACGCCTCTCTCGCCCTGCGCTCTAACCAGCTCATGGTTCTCCACCATGATCTTGTTGAAGTGGGCTGATCTTCCCTCTTTGCCTCTTGAATTTGGAATTTTGAACCTGCCATCGTTTTCCCCTGACACCTGGCACCTGGCACCTTGGGTCGCGCGCCGTCGCTGCCGCCACCATTGACCGCAGGTTGGGCATCAAGGGAAAAGCCCACGGACAGAAAGGTACTGTCCGTGGCCCCCGCTGGTTCAGGAGGCCGGCAGGCGTTGGTCCAGCAAGCTACACCAAGATAAAGTCATCGCCCAAGATTCTTCTGATTTGCTTTTCAGCTTGACCTGAGGGTCGTCGTTCGTCCTGCCACGCGGCACGCAATTCCTGTGCGCGAAGAATGACCCGTTGAGTAACGGCATCTGTTGTCGGTAAGGAGCTTGCAGGCGAAAGCTTCATGTCCGCCGTAATTCCTAGTTCATCCAACCGCTGGAAGAGCGGTCGCAGCGCCCGGTCCTCATCGCGGAAGAAAATGCTCCCGCGAATTCGGACGAACTGCCAACCCAACCGTTCGAGAATTCCCTGTCGCTCCATGTCCTCTTGGAGTTTTTCCGGGCCATGAGTACTTTCCCCATCGCACTCAACAGCCAGCCGCTTTCCGCCGCCCATGACAACCAAGTCAATTCGGTAACCGCCGACTCTATATTGTGGAAAAACGCGGAAGTTGGACTCCAGCAACCGCCGCAATACTCGGCCTTCAAACTCTTTGGACCGCGCGTCGACTTGAGGCAACAGGCGCTCCAACTCTCGCTCCCATGCTGCGGGGTCGATGGCATGTTCAATGAGACGGCGTCGGTAATCTCCTGGCTTTAGGTCGACTTCATGATTGAGACTGTGGACCACCCACATCTGATCTCGCGCGCGGCTGGCGGCAACGTTCAAGCGTCTCTTAAAGGTGTTCTTTGGTCCTTCCCGTTTCATTGGTAGTGGCGGTTCGGGTGGCGGTGCATCCACTACGGACAGAAACATTACGTCACGTTCGTCACCTTGGAATTGCGCGGCGTCTCCGCAAAGAATCTGGCGGCGCTTGAACTCGGCAGGTTCGAGTCGTTGACGAAGAATCCCGTCCACCTTCATCGCTTGTTGGTCGCCAACCAAAGACACCACTCCAAATGACGTCGGCTTGTCGGCCTCATTCGCGGCGTATTCCGGTTGCTCGATGGCGGCGCAAATCAAAGATGCAATGACTTCGGCTTCGGCGTCATTTACGCCATCGTTACTACCGCGAGCGCCTTCAACGCGGTACGGTAGCACATGCGGATAGAGCTTAACGGCGGAAGCTTCCCGGAGCGGTTTGATTTCGCCTTTATACGAAAGCGTGTTACTAAATGCAATGATATTCGGGGCGCAACGGAAGTGTTCAACAAGACGTATAACACCGCCAAAGGCAATTTGGGCGAACTCATAGATGGAGGTTGTGCCATCGTAGAGCTCCATGCGAGGAATTCCTTGGAGATGGACTTGAATCAGCTTTTGCACCTGTTCCATGTCAACGCCAACGGCGACGGGCGTTACCTGCTCGTCGTCGCCAACGATGATCGTCTGGTGTCCAAGGTAGAGTGCGAACATGGCAGTGGGGTCGCATTGGCTTGCTTCGTCAATGATGACAACATCAAACCGGGCTGTGCGCGGGTCAAAAGTCTCTGCGACTTCGTTCAGCGGCATGATCCAAACAGGCACTGCGCCCTTTGCCGTAAGCATCTCCCGTCGTGCTCCTGCGCGCAAATCGGCGTCGCGCACGCCTTTGCCTGTCCTTGTGAGCTTC
>Ga0181539_1000482_pt1 | contig 47850 bp, 41 predicted proteins | sample PEATcosm2014_Bin_46_FD_119767 | JGI IMG/M metagenome (GOLD analysis project Ga0181539, IMG submission 119767) | Peatland microbial communities from MTU Mesocosm Facility, Houghton, MI, USA - PEATcosm2014_Bin23_60_metaG | ecosystem: Environmental > Terrestrial > Soil > Wetlands > Peat | place... | reverse complement strand
GATCACGCCACTGATGCACTCGCCGAGACCGGGTGTGGTCACGATCAACTCCCGATAAGCGCGCCGGGCCTCCTCGGTCTGGGGAATCCCCAACCGGGCAAATCGTTTGTTGCAGGTTGGATTACTTTCATCCATCGCCAGCAGGCCCTTGTCGCCGGCGACCAGCGTCCTCGCGGTGTCTATAAGCTCTTGAGCGTTCATTTGTGATGTGTTTTTGGCTGTAAAAAACTGTGCGGCGGCCTTGCTATTTTCCGATGGCGCCTGAAAGCGGCTGCTGCGATTGGATTCGAGGCCGCAACGCCAAGTCATCGCTCATCACATAGACAATCATGGCCGCAAGCATCAAAACCACGCCGACCCAGATACGCCAATCACGATGCGCACGTTTCCAGTAAGGAGAATGCCCATGATGAACAGTGCCGTTATTCGGATCTGCATACTGGTTGTGACCGTGCTCTGTCTCATTCATGGGTTTCCTGACTGAGCTTCGACCAACCAACTCCGCGCCTCAGCGGTGTCAGCGTGATCGAAGTATCGGATCGTTGCTTTCGTGAACGGCTTGCAGAACGTCGCCATGCCCTGCTGCCACTTCTTTTCCCCGGCCATCGCGAGACGCTCGATGTCGGCGAAGTGTTTAATGCCGAACTTGAGGTCCTCCCACATTGCGCCGGCTTCCCAGCCGTGGAAGGCGGTCATATCGAACAGCACGCGCAACTTTCCGTGCTGCCGGATGAGTCGCTCGAACTCGGGCACAAAGTGCTCGTAATCTGCTTTTGCCAGCTTCCCGCTGACGTGAACGACGAGAATCTTCCCGCCGTTTTCTTCACTGAGTTGGATGGGCATTGGGGACTCCTTTGATGCGTTTCAGGGCAATTTGTTTTCCATTTTTGCTCCCGCTGATCCGCTGCCGGTTTAGCTTGGGCACCAGCTTCTTCTCGGCCAGCGGTTTCCCGCTTTGCGTTTCACCCCGGCCCCACTTCCAATTCCGAATCTCCGGCAAATCCTGGCCGTGTTTATCAATGTAATGCTTGTGCTCGATCAGCTTGTCTTGCATCTGTTGTTTCAGGTAAGCGCCCTTGGATCCCAAATGCGGTAGCCGATCCACCACGTCTTGCACCAGATGAAAGCGGTCCAGCTTGTTCTGCACCCTGATGTCGAAGGCCGTCGTGATGGTGCCCTCTTCCACGTATCCCCGGACGTGCAGGTTGCGGTTGGTCCGGCGGTAGGTCAGTCTGTGAACCAGCCACGGATATCCATGAAAGCCAAAGATGATGTGTTTGTCTTTCGTGAAGAGCGCATCGTAATCCGTTTCGCTCAGTCCGTGCGGGTGCTCGCTTTTGGGCTGCAGCTTCATCAGATCAACGACATTGATCACCCGGATTCTCAGATCGGGCAGATGCTGGCGCAGAATGGAAACGGCGGCTAGAATCTCCAGCGTAGGCGTGTCTCCGCAGCAGGCCATCACTACGTCCGGCTCGCCGTCCTGGTCGTTGCTGGCCCATTGCCAGATGCCAATTCCTTCCGTGCAATGCACAACTGCGGCGTCCATGGTCAGCCATTGCGGGAGAGCGTGTTTGCCGGCCACCACCACGTTGACGTAATGCCGACTGCGCAGGCAATGATCAAAGACCGACAGCAAACAGTTCGCGTCGGGCGGTAAATAAACGCGCACGATATCGGCCTTCTTGTTGATCACGTGGTCGAGGAAACCGGGATCCTGATGCGTGAACCCGTTGTGATCCTGCTGCCAGACGTGGGAGGCGAGCAGATAGTTCAGCGACGCGATCTTCCGGCGCCAAGGCAGTTCCAACGTTACCTTCAGCCACTTGGCGTGCTGACTGAACATCGAGTCCACGATGCGAATGAAGGCCTCGTAGCTGTTGAACAGCCCGTGCCGCCCGGTCAGCAGATATCCCTCCAGCCAACCCTCGCACTGGTGCTCGCTGAGCATCGAGTCCAGCACGCGTCCGGCGGGCGCGAGGAATTCATCATTTTTTACCTCCCGCGCGTCCCACTGACGGTTGGTGACTTCAAAGACCGCACCCAGGAGATTCGAGAGTGTCTCATCGGGACCGAAGACGCGGAAATTGCGCTGATCCTGATTCAGCTTGGCCACGTCACGCAGGAACTTGCCCAGCACGAGCGTATCCTGGCCGTCAACGGCGCCGGGCGAAGGCACCTTTACCGCGTGGACGTGAAAATCCGGCATGCGCAGGTCGCGCAGCAGAATTCCGCCGTTGGCGTGCGGATTGGCGCCCATCCGTCGGTTGCCCTTCGGCGCCAACTCGGCCAATTCCGGCATGAGCCGGCCATTCTCATCGAACAGTTCCTCGGCCTTGTAGCTCTTCATCCAGCTTGCGAGCTGCTTAACATGATCGGGATGCTTGGAATCCACCAGGAGCGGCACCTGGTGCGCTCGGAACGTGCCCTCGACTTGCAGGCCATCGACTTCTTTTGGCCCCGTCCAGCCTTTCGGCGACTTGAGCACAATCATGGGCCAGCGCGGACGAGTGGTGTCCTTTTTGTCCCGCGCATTCTTTTGGATTTGTCGGATGTCCTTTATGACTTTCTCCAAGGTCGTGGCCATGAGTTCGTGCATCTTTTCCGGCTCATCGCCTTCCACGAAGTAAGGCGTCCAGCCGCAGCCACGGAAAAATTGCTCCAATTCCTCATGCTCGATGCGGGCCAAAACGGTCGGGTTGGAAATCTTGTAGCCATTGAGATGCAGGATCGGCAGCACGGCTCCGTCGGTAATCGGATCGAGAAACTTGTTAGACTGCCACGCCGTTGCCAGCGGTCCGGTTTCCGCTTCACCGTCGCCGACAATGCAGGCGACGATCAGGTCGGGATTGTCGAATGCGGCCCCGAAGGCATGGCTGAGCGAATAGCCCAACTCGCCACCCTCGTGAATCGACCCCGGCGTCGTCGGCGCCACATGGCTGGAAATCCCGCCGGGAAACGAGAATTGCGTGAACAACTTTTTCAGCCCGGCCTCATCCTGGCTGATGTTCGGATAAATCTCACTGTAGGAGCCTTCGAGGTAAGTATTTCCCACCAGCGCCGGGCCGCCGTGACCGGGACCGGCGATGTAGAACATATCCAAGTCATATTTCTTGATGACCCGGTTCAAATGCACATAGATGAAGTTCTGCCCGGGGGTCGTGCCCCAGTGTCCGACCACCAGCGGCTTCACGTCCGTGAGTTTCAGCGGTCGCTTCAGCAGCGGATTGTCGTAAAGATAAATCTGGCCGACCGACAGATAGTTGGCGGCGCGCCAGTAGGCGTCCATCTTGTGGAGCAGTTCAGGAGTGAGTGTGGTTGTTTTTGTTTTCATATTTCGCATAAATCACAGTTTGACCTTCCGCAGCCGCAAGGCGTTGCCGATGGGAGCGGTGGCCATATCAATTCAGTTCACTTCACAGGCTGGTCGTAAACGCACGATTATTTCCTGGACCGCCTGTTAATCACGGCGGCCAGCAGGAGTACCACCAGAACGATGATCAGCGCCCAGATCCACATCCATCCTCCCGTCCAGCTACCCCATCCGTCTGTATGATTCATCAGATTCCTCATAAAGCTCTTTTCGTTGCGCTGCGACCGCCCACCACTAGGTGGTCCAGAATGTGAGCGGAGGCAGCGTGTCAATAGGAATGTTACTTGGCCACCAGTTCATCGACCCAGTATCCTTTACGATTGTAGTGTCCATGCAGTCCGATCTCGTAATCCCGGGTTAGCAGAGAATCCTCCGTGTATTCCGGTGACTGCTTGATGGTTTCGCGATCAAGATTGACGAAGACTTTCGACTCGTTCCAACTGACGCGCTCGATCCATTGCGGCGAAACCAGGACCTTTTTCCCCGGCCACCAATTCCGTGTACCCACAACTAGATAACGAATCGCCCATGTTTCATCATCAATGATAAAATCCTCGACGTGGCCAATCTCGCCATCCAGGGCTTGGATGTGATAACCACTCACCGCGTGAGTGCTGCGCAAATGGCGATTCCACGCTTTCTCACCGTGGTTGGGTTTCCCCCATTTTTCACGATTACGCTCAATGTAGGGGTACGATCCCCACGTGTATGGGCCGTTCCAATACGATGGCCATCCGTAATACCCGTAGTAGGCCTGCTCGAATTGGTGGGAGACGGGCTTGTCACTGTTCAAGGATGGACTGCCCTCGATCTGCTTTTTGGTTAAATCGACGGTGATCTTTTGCTCTTCTCCATTCACGGCACCCAGCGCATACGGGGAAATCAGAACCTGCCTGCCCGTGAGCCAGTTTCCCGTGTCTGCGACCAGATAGCGAATGGTCCAGTGCCGGTCATCGAAGTAGAATTCTTTGACCTTCCCTATTTCCCCGTCGAGGCTGTGCAATTTGTAACCTGTTAGGGTTTTGGCTTTGCTTAGCATAATCGTTCTTTCGTTCTTTGCGTTTCAATTTTCTTCGCTGTTGGCGCCCGGCTGACAGCGTGATTGAGAAATCGGTTCACCGCGATCGGCGCGGGTGCCGACACTCAATTTGCCCCGGCGGGGGCGGCTTCGCTATGGGGTATAACCCGGACGTGGATTATGTGGGGACAGCGGCTGCCGAAAACGGATCCAGCCGGGAGTTTTTCATTTCGCTCCCTTCAATTCTCGATAACGGCGGATCAGCCTGTTCGTCGAACTGTCGTGTTTCAGCTTGGGTGCTGTCTCGCTCTCAAGTTCGGGAACGATTCGCTGGGCGAGCACCTTGCCCAACTCGACGCCCCACTGGTCGAACGAATCAATGTTCCAAATCACGCCCTGTGTGAAGACGCTGTGTTCGTAAAGCGCGACGAGTTTGCCGAGAACTTCCGGCGTGAGCCGATCGGCGAGGATGACATTGGACGGACGGTTGCCTTCAAAAACACGATGCGGCACGAGCCAGTCCGCCGTGCCCTCGGCCTTGACCTCCTCGGGCGTCTTGCCAAAGGCCAGCGCCTCGGCCTGGGCAAAAACATTCGCCAGGAGAATGTCGTGGTGACGTCCCAGCGGAGTGAGCGCGTGGCCAAATGCGATAAAGTCACATGGAATCAGCCGCGTGCCCTGATGAATCAATTGATAGAACGAGTGCTGGCCGTTGGTGCCGGGTTCACCCCAATAAACCGGTCCGGTCTGGTAATCCACTTTTTTCCCGGCGAGCGTGACGTGCTTGCCGTTGCTCTCCATCGTCAACTGCTGAAGATACGCGGGAAAGCGTTTCAGGTATTGTTCGTAGGGCAAAACCACCACCGTTTGCGCGCCGAAAAAGTCGTTGTTCCAAACCGACAGGAGCCCCATTAGCACCGGCAGGTTGGTCTCGAACGGCGTGTTGCGGAAATGCTCGTCCACCTCGTGAAAGCCTTTAAGCAGCGCGCGGAAATTGTCCGGTCCAACCGCCAGCATCGTGGAAAGACCGATGGCCGAATCCATCGAGTAGCGTCCGCCGACCCAGTCCCAGAAGCCGAACATGTTCGCCGTATCAATGCCGAACGCGGAAACTTTTTTGGCATTCGTGGAAACCGCCACGAAATGTTTGGCCACGGCCTTGGCGTCGCCACCAAGCCCGTTGAGCAGCCAGTCGCGCGCGCTTTGCGCGTTGGTCATGGTTTCGAGCGTGGTGAAGGTTTTCGACGAAACGATGAACAGCGTTTCCGCCGGGTCGAGGTCACGGGTCGCCTCCACGAAATCAATGCCATCCACGTTCGACACGAAGCGAAACGTCAGGCTGCGCTCGCTGTAATGTTTGAGCGCCTCGTAGGCCATCACGGGACCAAGGTCGGAACCGCCGATGCCGATGTTGATGACGTTCTTGATGCGTTTGCCGGTATGGCCCTTCCACTCGCCGCTCCGGATGCGATCGGAGAAATCGGCCATTTTGTCGAGCACGGCATGGACCTCGGGCACGACGTTTTTCCCATCCACGACGATGGTCGCGCCTTTCGGCGCGCGCAGGGCCACGTGCAGGACGGCGCGGTTTTCCGTGAGGTTGATTTTCGCGCCGCTGAACATGGCTGCGATCCGCCCACTCAAATCGGATTCCCTGGCCAGTTGGACCAGCAGTTTGAGGGTCCGGTCGGTGATGCGGTTCTTCGAATAATCAAGGAAGAGTCCGGCGGCTTCGGCTGTCATCCGCTCGCCGCGTTTCGCGTCATCGGCGAACAGTTTCCGGAGATGCAGTTCTTTAATCTTCTTGTGGTGGGCGGCGAGGGCCTTCCACGCCGGGTGTTGGGTAAGTGGTTTGATGCCGATGGTCATACGCATGATTTTTTCCGTTGATTCAACTGCCGGGTCAGGCGGCCTGCTTGAGCGCGTCGCTCTTGGACGCTATCACCGCCAGGAGTTCGTTCCAGGATTTCACAAACGACTTCGCGCCCTCGTCCTGAAGTTGCGCGGCCAGACTGTTCACGTTGATGCCGACCTTCGCAAACTCGGCCAAGACTTTTTCGCAATCGCCGCCGTCCGCCGCCATGATCGGGCCAAGTTCGCCGTGATCGGCGAGGGCTTTCAACGTTCCCTCGGGCATCGTGTTCACCGTGAAAGGAGAGGCGAGGGCTTTGATGTAGAGAACGTCGGAGGCTTTTGGGTCCTTGGTGCCGGTGCTGGCCCACAGCAGACGTTGCGGCTGGGCGCCGGCATTGTACGCACGCTGCGAGCGCGGGTTGCCCAACAGGTCGAGGTACGCCTTGTAGATGCGACCAGCAATGGCGATGCCAAGCCGGTTGTTTAACGCCTCCGGAACCTTGCCGGCCACGGTGGCGTCCCACCGGCTGATGAACATCGAGGCCACGGAGCCGACCTGGGGATTAAGCCCGGCGGCAATGCGCCGTTCGATGCCGCGTAAGTATGCCTCGGCCGCCGCAACGTATTGCTCGCGTGAAAACAGAAGCGTCACGTTGACCGGCACACCCGCAAAAATCGCCTCCTCGATGGCTGGCAGCCCTTCCTTGGTGCCCGGGATCTTGATGAACAGGTTGGGCCGTCCCGCCCGGCTGGAAAGTTCCTTGGCGGCGGCGATGGTGCTGGCCGTTTCATGCGCCAGCAGCGGCGACACCTCCAGCGACACCCATCCATCCACGCCGTTCGTGCGGTTGTAAACCGGCCGGAACAGGTCGGCGGCCCGGGTGAGATCGTCCAGTGCCAGATCGAAAAAAAGGCCCTCGCCGGTTTTCCCCTTCGCCAGGTCCTCGCGAATCGCCGTGTCGTAGGCGGCACTGTTCTTGATGGTGTGATCAAAGATCGTCGGGTTCGAGGTCAGCCCGGTCACCGACAGTTCGTCAATGTAACGTTTGAGCGTGCCGCTGTTCAGCAGATCGCGAGTGATGTTGTCGAGCCAAAGGCTCTGGCCCAGGTTGTGCAGCAGTTGGGTGGCTTTCATAATGTTCGGTTAATGTTCCGGGTTGCGGTTGGGGCTGGGATCAATGCTCACAGGCTTTCCCTTAGTCCGCCGTGACCGCCGGACAGGAACGCAGAACCGAGCGCGCAATCATCAGTTCTTCGTCCGTGCGAATGACGCGAACCGTGGCCCGGCTGGCGTCCGTGGAAATCACTGCCGCAGTCGCCGCATTGCGCGACTCATTCAGTTCAATGCCGATAAATTCCAGCCCCTCGCAGATGCGCGCGCGGACGACTGGCGCGTTTTCGCCGATGCCCCCGGCGAAGACGAGCGTGTCCAATCCACCGAGCGCAGCCGCGAAGGAGCCGATCCATTTCTTCGCTTGATAACAGAACAGCGCCACGGCTTCCCCCGCCCGCACGTCCTGCGTTTCATGGTCGAGCAAGTCGCGCATGTCGGAACTGGTCTCCGACACGCCGAGCAGACCGGACTTGTGGTTGACCATTTCGTAAAATTGTTTTGTGGTCATCTGCTCGGTTCGCGCCAGATACGGCGCCAAGCCGGGATCCAAATCGCCAGAGCGGGTGCTCATCACCAATCCTGCCGTCGGCGTGAAGCCCATGCTGGTGTCCATGCTCTTGCCATCGCGCACGGCGGCCAAACTCGCGCCGTTGCCGAGATGCGCGAGGATCACGCGGCCAGTCTTTGCCGCCGGGTCGCCAAGGCGCGCGAGTTCTTCCATCAGATAAGCGTAAGACAGGCCGTGGAAACCGTATCGTTGAACTCCCTTGGCGTCGAAACGCCGTGGAATCGGCAGTAGTTTGGCCACACGCGGCATGGTTTGGTGAAACGCCGTGTCGAAACAAGCCACTTGCGGCAGTTTCGGATGACGCTGGCGGAACGTCTCGATCAGTTCGATCTCGCGGGGCAGATGATCCGGGTCATACGGCCTGATGCGATGCAGTTCATCCAACAGGTCTTGGATGACGATCTCGGGCTGGATGTGTTTCATGCCGTGGACCACCCGGTGTCCCGCCGCCCGGACCGATTCAAAACCATTCTGCTCTTCGAGCCAATCAATCAGGAAATTCGCTGCCGATTTGTGATCGGCGGCGGCGAGGTTGCGGCTCTCCTGCTGTTTCCTGGTCGGGTCATTGAACGTCAGATTCGTCCCGCTCAGGCCGATGCGGTCAACCTTTCCATAAAGCCTCCGCTTCAGCGGTTCGCCAACCTGGTACAGCGCGAACTTGATGCTCGACGAACCACCATTGATGGTCAGGATGCAGGGAAAAGCAGTTTTCATGAGTCAGCGGACCTTTATTTCGACGGCATGCTCTTGGCGGTCGTCGACGAGGTGAATCGTGTCGTCGGGTTGCTCTTTGCCATCGACGATCACGCAGACCGGCTGGGCGACTTCCACTCCGGCCCGTTTCGCGGTGATGTGGTAAAAGGTGTCGCGGTAGCGGTAGTGAAGCTTGAGCGACTCCCAGGCGCGTGGCAGCCGCGGGCTCACCCACAGTTGGTCCGCTTCGAGCCGCAGACCGAGCAGCGTCTCGACGATCAGCCGGTACATCCAACCCGCGGAACCCGTGTACCAGGTCCAGCCGCCACGACCGGTGTGCGGCCCGACGGCGTAGATGTCAGCGACGACGACGTACGGCTCGACTTTATAGCGTTTGACCTCCGTCAAGTCCGTCGCGTGCCGGATCGGGTTGAGCAGCGAGAACAGTTCCCACGCCCGCTCGGTCTCGCCCAGTTCCGCGAACGCCATGACGGCCCAGATCGCCCCGTGGGTGTACTGGCCGCCGTTCTCGCGCATGCCGGGCGCGTAGGCTTTGATGTAGCCGGGTTCGAGCGCGGACTTGTCGAACGGCGGATCGAAGAGCTGGATCAGCCGCTGGTCGCGCCGGACCAAGCGTTGCTCCACGCGGTCCATGGCCAGGCGCGCCCGCGCCGGATTCGCCGCGCCCGACAGCACCGCCCAACTCTGGGCGATGGAGTCGATCTGGCATTCCTCGTTTGTGTCCGAGCCGAGCGGTGTGCCGTCGTCGAAGTAGGCGCGCCGGTACCAGTCGCCATCCCACCCATGCAGTTCGATGTTCTGCTGCAACTGCGCCGCCTGGTTGGTGCATTGGTCGGCAAAGTCGGAATCGCCCCGGCGTCGGGCCAACTCCGCGAAGCGCTGCAACACGTGGTAAAGGAAGAACGCCAGCCACACGCTCTCGCCCTTGCCTTTCTCGCCGACGAGGTTCATCCCGTCGTTCCAGTCGCCGCAGCCGATCAACGGCAGCCCATGCGCGCCGAATCGGAGTCCGCGTTTGATCGCCCGCACGCAGTGCTCATAGAGCGTGCCGTCTTCCCCCGCGCGCTGCGGCAGATCGTAGTACGATTCCTCGTCGGCATTCACCAGGCGGCCTTCGAGGAACGGCACGCGCTCATCGAGCACGCCGGTGTCGCCGGTCGTCTTCACATACCGGCAAGTTGCGTACGGCAGCCAAAGGTAATCGTCGGAGCAATGCGTGCGCACGCCGCGGCCGGTGGGCGGATGCCACCAGTGTTGCACGTCGCCTTCGCGGAACTGGCGGCCGGCGCACCGCAATAAATGCTCGCGGGCTGTCCACGGAGCGGCGTGGAGCAACGCCGCCGTGTCCTGGAGTTGGTCGCGGAACCCGTACGCGCCGCCGGATTGGTAATACCCGCTCCGGCCCCAGTAGCGACAGGCCAGGGTCTGGTACTCCAGCCAGCCGTTGACCAGCAAGTTCAAGGCGGGGTCCGGCGTCTCGGCGTACACCACGCCCAGCGTCCGTTTCCAGAATTCCCAGACGCTCTCCAAGGTCAGCCGCGCACTGGCCGGGCCGCTGAACCGCCGGACCAGTTGGTGGGCTTCGTCGGCATTGTTGCCGGCACCCAGCACGAAGACCAGTTCGCGCTCCTGGTCGTCGGCCAGGTCGAACGGTACCTGCAGCGCCGCGCAGGGGTCGAGGCTCGCGCCGGTCTGGCCGGACAGTTGCGTTTGCCGCATCGCGGCGGGACTGGCCGGCGTGCCGTTGCGTCCCAGAAACTCCGTGCGGCTGCCGGTGATGGTCCGCGCGGCGTCGCTGACGTTGACGAAGACGGTCTTGCTGGCAAACTCACGGTTATACACGTTGCGGGCGAACAGCGCGCCCGTGGTCGGGTCGATCTCGGTGACCACGTGCATCAGGTTCGGGTGCCGCCACTGGCCCAGGACCAACTCCCAGTAACCCGTGACCGACAGGCGCCGGGCCCGGCCCGAGCGATTGCGCAGCTTCACCACCACCAGTTTCACCGGCGCGTCCAGCGCGACGTAGGTCCACAGTTCCGAGTTGATCCCCAGTTGCGTGTATTCAAACACGCTGTAGCCGAAACCGTGTCGGCAGACGTAGGTGCCGTTCCCGCGCGCGGGCAAGGGCGTCGGCGACCAGAACTGACCGGTTTCCTCGTCGCGGAGGTAAAACGCCTCCCCGCTGGTGTCGCCCACGGGATCGTTGCGCCAGGGGGTGAGCCGGAATTCGTGGGCGTTGTCCACCCAGGTGTAGGCCCCGCCGCTTTCCGTGATCACCGTGCCGATCTGGGGGTTGGCCAGCACGTTGGCCCACGGCGCGGGGGTGGTCTGTCCGGGCGCGAGCGAGATCACGTACTCGCGCCCGTCGGGCGTGAACCCGCCCAGACCGTTTAAGAGGACGCGCTCGCGTGTGGCTGGCGCGGATGTTGTCGCTGGCAGCATCGACCGCGTCGGGATGAAGCGCGGAATCTTTCGCTCGACCGGCGCCCGCCGCTCAACCTGCTCGGCCAGGGTCTCGGCGCTGTCGGTGAGGATCACACGCGCGACCGTTTGCAGCAGGACCCGGTCTTCCTCCGACAACTGTTCGCTACGCCGCAGAAAGATCCCGCCGGGCTTGTCCACCCCGTGCGCCTCCGTGCCGGCGGCGATCAAGCCCAGGATGCGGTCCTGCAAGACCTGACGATACCCGGAGAAATCTTCGTTCAGGATGACCAGATCGACTTCCAATCCTTTCTCGCGCCAGTAGTCGTGGGCCTGGAGCACCTGTCTTACTAGATCGATCCGGTGCACGTCGGCGATCCGCATCAGGAGGATCGGCAGGTCGCCCGAGATCCCGAAGGCCCAGAGGCCCGACTGGCCGAGCCGGTTACGGGTGAGAATGCCGGCACTAGCGCGGTGCAGCGGATTGGCGTGAATAATCGAGCTGGCCAACTGCCCATACACCTGGGCTTCGGCCTCGGTCGTCTGCAACTGGCGCAGCACGAGCTGGCTGTGGGACCAGGCCATCTCGAAGGCGCGCGCCGCGAAGCTGGGGTCGCGATATTTATCGATCAACGCCAAGGCCGCCGCGCGCGTTTCGGCCATGCCGGAGATGATGTGCCAGTTGGCGGAGGTGTCGGATTGGATAACGACGCCGCGGCGGATCGCGACGATCGGATCGAGCACCGAGCCATCCGTGTTGGAAAGCGGGCCGATCTCGTCGAACGCGGCCGGGTTGGCGACTGAGCGGCAGCGACCGATGAATTTGGCCCGGTCCGTTTCGTAGGACGTGTCGCCCGCCGGTGCGCCTTGCGCGGTCATCAGATGGAACATCCACGGCGGTTTCTCGCCGGGCGCGCGCGGCCGGCGCGTGCACAGAATGGCCTGCGAGTTACGGAGAATCTCGGTCTGCACGAACAGATTGCTGAAGGCCGGGTGCGCGAGGTCGGCGTTCAGCGGCGCGAGGACGACTTCCGCGTAGCTGGTCAGCTCGATGGTGCGGGTCTGGGGCGAGAGATTCGTCAGCGTGACGCGGCGGACTTCGACGTCGTCTTCCGGCGACACGGAGATCTCCGTGTGCGCGTCGATGTCTTCGTCGCGGCGGCGATATTCGGCGCGGCCCCGCACGAAGATCGCCTCGTAGTTCTTCGACGAACGCCGCGTCGGTTGATAGGCCGACGACCAGAGCGCGCCCGTGGCGGCGTCGCGCAGATAGCAGAACGTGCCCCACCCGTCGCACGTGGCGTCCTCGCGCCAGCGGGTGACCGCCAGGTCTTTCCACCGGCTGTACCCGCCGCCCGCGTTGGTCGCCATCACGTGATAGCGGCCGTTGGACAGCAGGTGCACCTCGGGAATCGGCGTGTGCGGCGTTGGAAACACGCGCATGGTGGATGCGGCTGTCGCCGGCGGCTTGCGCGCGGCGCTGACCTCTGCCGCGTGCGGCTGCAATGGGGAAGCGACCTTGGGAATGCGCTCGTGCAGGAGCAACTCCGACGCCTTGAAGTACGGGTCGGACAGGAACCGGCGCTGCATGGGCCGGTTCAACAGCAGGTACGTAAGCGCCAGCAGGCTCATCCCCTGGTGATGCGCCATGAAACTGCGGAGCGGAGCGCAGGTCTTGCCGCGGGGCACGCGCGTGGGCGTGAAATCGATCGCTTCATAAAGTCCGTACGCGCCGTGGTAACCGTTTCCCGCCAGCGTTTCCAAATTCTGGCACGCCTGCCGGGGTGCGACCATCAACGCCAGCACGGACGCGTACGGCGCGACGACCAGATCGTCGGCGAGGCCGCGCTTGAGCCCCAGCCCCGGCACGCCGAAAGCGGCATACTGATAAATGCCGCGGGCGTCGGTGATGTTGTAGCACGACTCGGAAATGCCCCATGGCACGCCGCGCTGGCGGCCGTATTCGATCTGGCGGGCCACGACCGCCCGGTAGGTCTGATCGAGCAGCGTGTGCTCGTAGGTCGGCATCACCAGCAGCGGCATGAGGTACTCGAACATCGAGCCGCTCCACGACAACAACGCCATCGCGCCATCGTGGGTGGTCAACTGCCGGCCCAGGGCAAACCAATGGTCTTGCGGCAACTGATCCTGGGCGATGAGGATGAAACTGGCCAGCCGCGCCTCCGAGGCGAGCAGGTCGTAATACGACAGATCGCGGCGGCGGTCGCTGACGTTGTAGCCGATCGACAACAAATCGCGGGCTGGATCATACAGGAAGGCGAAGTCCATCACCGCATGTTCGATGCAACGCTGGGCGAGCTGGTCGATTTGGCGGATGCGCTCGGCGGCGCGGTCGCCCCCAGTAGCCGCGCCGGCCAACTCCTGCAAGGTCGGCACGTGATCGAACGGCTGGGGATCGGGAATGAGGAACTGCAAATCGTCCCGCGCGGCGTGGCACTGCCGGACGAGAGCGTGCGTCCACCATTGCTGTTCCGCGTCGCCGTTGGCGGGCAGCGCGGCGACCTCCCGGCTGAGTTCCTGGAGCAGCGCCAACGTGGCCGGGAGATTGGGCGGCAGCGGTGATTGCAGTTTTTCCCGGAGCCGGTCGATTGACGAAGACGATAACATTTCCAAGGTATCCCGCAGCCCGGTCAAAACGCGTGGCGAAACGATGGGTTGGCTTTTTAATTCCCGCAGCCCGGCCCGCACGGTGGCCAACGCCCCGGCGAGATTGCCGCTATCGACGCTCGACACGTAGAGCGGGCGCAGCGGTTTGAGCGTGCGCGTGTCGTACCAGTTGTAGAGATGACCCCGGTAGTGTTGGAGTTGTTCCAGCGTGGTGAGGGTTTTGTGCGTGCGGTCGAGCAGTTGGCCGGCTGAGAGATAGCCGAAATCGCCCGCCGCCAGATTGGCCAGCAAGGCCATGCCGATGTTGGTGGGCGAGGTGCGCGGAGCGACCACCGGTTCCGGGACTTCCTGGAAATTGTCCGGTGGTAACCAGTTCTCCTCCGCGTTGACCAGCACTTCGAAGTAGCGCCACGTTTGCCGGGCCAGGCCGCGCAGAAACGTCTGTTGCGTGTCGGACAATACCGGTTCGTCGGCCACGAGTGGCCGGCTGATCCACCAGCCGACGAAGGGGGACACCAGCCACAGCAGCAGTACCGGCCCGCTGACGACCAGTTCACCGGGATGGGTCAGCGCGAGCCGCGTGATACCGGCCAGGGCGAACAACGGGGCGACCCACATCTCTCGAAGGAAGTCGGCCAGCGTGGTGCAGTTGTTGCGCTTCGCATACCGCGGCGTGTGCCAGAGCAGCAGCCCGTGCCGGGTGAACAGCATGCGCGCGCCGGAATCGAGGATCGCATCCAGATTGATGACGGCGCGATACGGCAACGTGCCGAGCGTGAGACCGGTTTCCGCCAACTGCCGGCCCAGCGATTTCAGGGCGGTGTCCAGATGAACTGCCCACGTCCGTTCCCGAGGTTTGCGAACCAATTCCACCAGTGTTGCCAACAGCACGGGCAGTAAAAGCAACAGGAGCACGAACCGCGTCCAGAAACCCGCCGGCTCCGGCGCCATCAGCCAGCCACCGAGCAACAGCAGCAATAGGGCGGGCGGCACGAGGCTGCGGCGCAGGTTGTCGAAGATTTTCCACCAGGCGAGCGCGGTGAGTGTGTTAGGCAGACGCTTGTTGGCCGGCCCGAGCACGCGCGGCAATAGCCAGCCGGCAATCTGCCAGTCGCCCCGGATCCAGCGATGGCGGCGGCTCATTTCGGCGGCGAAACTCGCGGGGTGGTCCTCATGCAATTCCACATCGGAGACCAGCGCCGAGCGGGCATAACCACTTTCCACCAGATCGTGACTCAGGATGAGATTTTCCGGAAAGCGCCCGGCCGTGGCCTGCTGGAACGCGTCCACGTCGTAGATGCCTTTGCCGACGTACGACCCTTCGGCGAACAGGTCCTGATACACGTCGGACACCTCGCGCGTGTAGGGATCGATCCCCGCTTCGCCGGCACTGAGCTGGGCGAACCGCGAGCGATTGGCCGAGAGCAGGCTGATGGGCGTGCGCGGCTGCAAAATGGCGTAGCCCTCGACCACGCGGCGCGTCGGCGGATCAAACCGCGGCCGGTTCAGCGGATGCGCCATCGTGCCGATGAGTTTGCGGGCGGCATCGCGCGCCAAACCGGTATCGGTGTCCAGCGTGAGGACGTATTGGATCGTGGGGAGGAGTGCCAGATCGCCGATGATCTCGGAGAACGGGTCGCGCGGTCCGCCGCGCAGCAGCGCGTTGAATTGCTCCAGCTTGCCGCGTTTGCGTTCGTAGCCCATCCAGAGGCGCTCGTGCGGATTCCAAACACGCCGCCGATGGAACAGATAAAAGACGGTCGCGCCCTCGGGACTATACCGCGCATTCAACGACTGGATGCCGTCGCGCGCCAAGCGCAGCAGGTCCGCGTCGTCGGGCTGCGCCGGCTCGGGCGCATCGCGGAAATCGGTGAGCAGTGCGAAAAACAGGTTCGGGTCGCGGTTCCCCAGGTAGCGAATCTCCAGGCCTTCCAGCAAATCGGTGACGGCCCGCGGACTGGTCAAGAGCGTGGGGATGACCACCATTGTGCGGTTGTCCGCCGAGATCCCTTTCGAGAAATCCAGTCGCGGGAGCAGGCGCGGGCCGACCATGACATTCGTCAGCAAGTTCACCAGCGCGACCGCCATCTGCGACGCGCCGATGATTCCCAGCACCATCAACAGCCAGACCCGCCAGTCCTGCCAGCTCAACAGGCTGACCGGCTCCAGCACGAGACTGGCCGTGGCCGCCGTGATCACCAACAGGGAGCCGAGATAACAGAAAATCGGGAACCGGCGCACCGTCCGTGTGAGCGACCGCCGAAGTGACCAGTGGACGCGGACGACATTCTCCAGCCGCGGCCGGCCTTTGTCGATGAGATAGAATCCCACGTGGGCGGTGCGCGCCGTCGGGCCGTCGCGGTGGGCCGCTTCCGTCGCGAGTTGGATCGCGGCGCGGGCCACCGTGTCCTCAGTGACCTCGGCCTGCCGCGCCAGGGCTTCCACGCAGTGGCGATAGCGGTCGCGCGTGACGAAATCCATGTTGGCATACACGGCGGCGGGATCGGTGCGCAGCGCCTGCTCGACGATGCTCAGCGTCTCGACGAATTTCCGCCAGTCCATCGCGCTCAGGAAACGCAGACTGCCGATGCTATTGCCCATGGAAACCTGATCGGCCGCCTGGGTCTGGTTGTCCGCCCGCTGCAATTGCTCGCGGGTCAGACCTTGTTCGGCGAGATGGTGTTGAACCCAGCTCTGAACGGTCGCCAGCGCCGGGCTTTGCCCCTGCAACCGGCCGCAGAATTCCTCCACGAACTGGTTGCTGAACGGCGGATCGGACTGGGCCATCTCCGCCAACAGATGGAGGACCGTGGACGGATCGTGCTCCACCGCCGCCAGCAGGCGGCCGGCCCACAGGTTGGCCAGATTCCGATCTCGTCGCCGCCGGGCAATGTGCACCGACACGCGCCGCAGGTTCTCGATCAATCCCAAGCGCAGCATGATCGGCACGGCCCACAGTTCACCGAGCGTCAATGGGGTAACCGACTGGTAGGCGGTGACGAAGTGGCTGACGTTTTCCGCGTCCACGCGGCCGTCCACGTGGGCGATCAACTCCAGAGCGATGTCATACACGCGGGGAAACCCCGCCGCCGTTCCATTCAACAGCCGCGGCAACTCGCGGCTGTAGGTTCGCGGCAAATGCAACCGCGTCACACGGATTTGCTGTTCGATCAGATAAAAATTATCCAGCAACCATTCGCCCGCCGGGGCGACGCGCCGGCCCTCGGCCTCCGCGCCGGTCACCAGATCGTAGGCCTCAATGAGAACCTGTTCGTTGTCCGCTAGCCGCAGCAGCAACCGATTCGACCCGTGTTTCGGGTCGATCCGATGCTGTCCCGCCAGCGCGACAGCGTGCCGGCGCAACTGCTCGCCGCTGAACAGCTCGGCGCGCAAGGGTGGCTCGCTCGCGCACGGGCGCCGGCGCGTTTGCCTGGCCACCCAGGTTTGCCAGCGTAACGATAGGGTCTGCATGTTGTTCCTAATTCTGCAATCCGAACGAAGCCAGTTTCGCGCGCGTGGACCTGTAATCCGTGTGAAGAATGCTTCGAATCCCCAAACCTTCCGCGATCTGGACGAACATTGGGGTGTTCTCGATATAGACTACCTGCCGTGCTGGCGCCTGGGCAATGTCCAGCGCAAGCCGAAAGATGTCCGCGTCGGGCTTGCGGACGTGGACGAAGCAGGAGGAAATAAAAAAATCTACGAACTCATCCAGCTTGAACTTTCGAATCCGATGAGAATTCAATTCGCGTGCTTCGTTGCTTACCACGGCGATCTTCAGCCCGTGCCGAACCTTGAGCTTGCGGACCAACTCGATCATCTCGGGGTAAGGTTTCGATTGCGCGAACATGAAGCGCCGAAACTGAGCCCGGGTGAACGGCCGCTTTCGGTAGAAGACCACCCGACCTAAGTATTCTTCGAGCGTGAGCTTTCCCTCCTCGTAGGTGTCGAAGGTCAGGTGATGCCGATCCTCCATCTCGCTAAGATCCAGACCGAACACTTTGGCAGCGAGTTTGCGCGACTCGTGCTCCCACCCGTTGGTCAGTAAGACGCCGCCAATATCCAGAAACAATGCCGTGATTGGTGCGCTTCTTTTCATTGGCTTGGGAGTAGGGAAGTCTGGAGGATCGACTTCGTCATTGCCTGGTACATCATTTCCTCGCTGAGGAACGGTGAACCATAGAGTTCGTACCCGGCGTTTAATTTTTCGTTCACTTTCCGCGCAAGCTCGTTATGGGTTGCGGCATCGGCGTGAAAAGGCACCGCGACGATGATGTATTCGATCGGAGTTTTCATGTTATTTGTCATCGTTTCGCCTCCATCTTTATTTCCCGTTCCGCGTGGAGGCAATCTTGAACGGTTTGGCCGTTCTGGCGGCCTCGTCGCTCGTACAGTTCGTAGGCCCGCTTCGCGATCTGTGGCGTCGGGTCATCTTCCTGACATTGAGGAGCCGGGCGGGGCTCACCACTCCACAGTCTCCCATACGTTATAGTTATGCTTCGCAGCTTTTGCGCGAGTTTCTGGGTCAGCGCGCCATCCTTCAGTCGCCAACCCCAGTTTCCTTCCGCAATTCCGGGAAAATTCATTCGCGCCTCCGACCCCAACTCCAGGAGGTCTTGCGCAGGAACGATGGCTGTGTCGGCCTGCGATGCCAGTGCCTCACGGATCATGGCCCAGACAATCTCCCGGTTCTTTGCTCCCAACTGTTTTTGCAAGGCTTTGCGTTGCGTGGCTGGCAACTTTCCATACCAGCCTGCCGTTGTGTCGTTGTCATGGGTTCCGGTATAGACCACTGATTTCTGCGGATGCGGTGCTGACGGAACTGAATCGGTTTGGAGATTTGCGCCGAACTCAAATTGGAGGACCCGAGTGCCAGGAATCTGAAGTTGATCCAGTAAAGCCACCACTTCGGGTGTTGTGTCACCGAGATCATCCGCGATCAAAGGCAATGACCCAAGAGCTTCGCGAGCGGCTTTGAAAAAAGATGCGCCTCCGCCAGGTTGATACTGCCCGTTCAGAGCCGTCTTGGCTTGTGCAGACACTTCATAGGTGCGGACAAAGCCGATGAAATGATCAAGCCGATTGACATCGAACCGTCCAAAAGCCGTCCGCAGGCGTTCGATCCACCAGCGGTAGTTCTGTGCTTGAAGCGCCTCCCAGCGATACACGGGAAGACCCCACAACTGCCCGGTTTTGGAGAAATAATCGGGAGGGACTCCCGCAACAACCGCAGGATTTCCATCGGTGTTCAGTTTGAAAAGTTCGGGATGAGCCCAGACATCGGCGCTGTGGTGAGCCACGAACAGGGGAATATCGCCGATTAATTGAATACCTTTGGACGCACAGTAAGTCCTTAACTCTTTCCACTGCACTGAAAACTGCCACTGGACAAACTCATGATAACGTATGTCATCGGCAAAGTGTTTCTGCGCGCGAATGACGGCGTCTGGCTGGCGCGTTCGCAACTCTTGGTTCCATCGGGTCCAATCCGAAGTGCCCTCTTTCCCCTGGATTGCCGAGAACATCGAAAAATCCTCAAGCCAGAAAGACTCCGCGCGTGCAAATACGTCGAACTCGGATTGCGTGGCACCGCGCCTAGTTTTTTCGAAACGTTCGAATGCGTTTCTTAACCATCCCAGTCTCAAGCGTGCCGCTGCGGGATAGTTCACCTTTCCCACGACCTCGAAGATAGGAAGCCCGATATCCTGGCGGTTAAGAAACCCTTGCTCCACCAATCGATCGGGACTCACCAGAAGCGGATTTCCCGCAAAGGCGGATGGTGACTGGTAAGGTGAATTTCCCTCCCCCGCTGGGCCGATGGGAAGCATCTGCCACCAATGCTGTCCGCTCTCGACCAAGAAATCCACAAAGGCAGTTGCCGCAGGCCCCAGATCGCCGATGGGATAGGGATTGGAAAGGGAGGTTGGATGGAGAAGTATCCCGGAGGTTCGTTGATTCATACGGAACCGCCTCCCAAGGCAGATTCCTGCTTCCGTGCCAGTAGTATCGCGCTGGAGCGGGGTTTCAGGAGGTAAGTTTGTGGATATTTCAAAAGCGGTTCCTCGCCTGCAGCAAACAAATCGTGTGGCGTTTCGCCAAAGGTATCAACAGCCAGATGCCACTGATCCCCAGGCGGTATGGGAGGTAAAGGGAAATCAACCGCATCGGCACTGGCATTGAACATGAGGCATAGTGCGTGCTGCTCATCTTCATGGATCAAACAGGCAACGTGTTTTTCTTTCGGGTCGGTCCATTTGGGCAATCCTCCTTGCGGGCCAAACCAATGGATCTCGGCGTCCGTATAGAATTGCTCCCTGCTTAGAACCGGATGCGCACGGCGGAAGGCGATCATGCCGTGGGCAAACCGGTAAATTTCCTGATGCTGTTCCAGATGGGTCCAGTCAATCCAACTGGTTTCATTGTCCTGACAGTAGGCGTTGTTGTTGCCGCCTTGGGTTCGGCGGAATTCATCTCCGCCCAACAGCATCGGTACCCCGCGCGAAACCAACAGGGTCAGCAGGAAATTCTTGATCTGGCGTTTCCGCAAGGCATCAATCTTGGCGTCCTTCGTCCCGCCTTCGTAGCCGTAGTTCCTACTGTAGTTGGCATCAATTCCATCCCGGTTGTTTTCTCCGTTCGCCTCATTGTGCTTGTCGTTGTAGCTCACCAGGTCGTTCAGAGTGAAGCCGTCGTGGCAGGTGAGGAAGTTGATGCTTCCTTCGGGGCCTTTGCCCGACTTGGTATAGATATCGGCGCTGCCGCAGATACGTTGGGCGAACAAACCGAGAAGCCCATCGTCGCCGCGCCAGAAACGCCGGAGATCATCTCGGTAACGGCCGTTCCACTCCGCCCAGCGCCGTTTTGAAAAACTGCCCACCTCATAGGCACCGGCGGCGTCCCACGCTTCGGCGATGATTTTCACATCTTTCAAGATCGGGTCCTCGGCGATCCGTCCGAGCAATGGGGCCTTGGGCAGCAGCTTGCCGGTGCTGTCCCGACCGAGCACCGGCGCCTCGTCAAAGCGGAATCCATCCACATGCATCTCGACCGTCCAATAGTGGAGCGCGGCCAGGATGTGGTCCCGCACCACGGGATGGTTTGCGTTGACGGTATTGCCGGTCCCCGAGTAATCCTCGTAGTGCCGCTTGTCGGCCGCCAGCGTGTAAAAGATCGCGTTATCCATCCCGCGGAAACAGAGCGTCGGTCCCAGCTCGTTTCCTTCGGCTGTGTGATTGAACACCACGTCCAGGATCACTTCGATGCCGGCTTTGTGTAAGGCCCGGACCATTTCCTTGAACTCCAGCTTCTGTTGGCCTAAACCTCCCGAGCTGCTGTAGGAAGCTTTGGGCGCAAAGAAGGCCACGGAATCATATCCCCAGTAATTCTTGAGACGTTGATTGGTTTGCGGATTCCGGCGCGTGACCGAAGCTTCATTGAACTCCTGCACGGGCATCAGTTCCACCGCGGTCACACCCAGGGTTTTGAGATAGGGAATCTTTTCCATCAGGCCCCGGTAGGTTCCCGGATGGTTCACGCCCGACTTCGGATGAATGGTAAAGCCGCGCACATGCATTTCATAAATGAGCGTCTTCGACCACGGATGCTGTGGTGGCCGGTCGCCCGCCCAATCGAAAGGCTCGTTGACAAAGACGCATTTCGGCATGGACTTGGAGTTGTCCAGCTTCGAGGGAGTCAAATCTTTCCCCGGCGACGACGGGTCGTATCCGAGCGCGGACGCGAAGTCCCACGGTGGCAGGTGCGAAATCGCGGTAGCGAAGGGATCAAGGAGCAGCCGCTTGAAATTGAAACGATGTCCTGCGCCGGGTTCGTAAGGGCCATCCACGCGGTAGGCATAGAGTTGACCGGGACCGATCCCTTTCACCCAAACGTGCCATACGTCCCCCGTGCGGTTGCGCGCTGAATCCAGGTCGATAACCCGTGCGGGCGCTGCGTCTTCGGGATGTTCGAAGAACTCCAGTCGAACGCGGCTGGCGTAACGGCTGAAAATGGCGAAATTAACTCCTCCGCCGCTTTCATGGGTTCCCAAGGGCAGAGGAGAGCCAGCCCGAACGTCAGCGCGCTCGGAGATCTTCGAGATGTAATCGTGCAACTCGCGTTGGGGCGTTTTCATCATCGTTGCCACAGGATTCGTGCGTCTTCCAGTGGAATCGCGACGCCGTCGCAGTGCGGTATCACTCGCGCCGTATAGTCCGCTGGTGGGCGGGCCGCGGACACAGCCGCGCTGTAAACGCAGCCGCCCGACGCGCCCGCCCGTTGGCGAACGCCCTTCATCTCCTGCCGCACGGGAGCGCTACCGTTGACTCCGTCGGCATAGAGCTCGACCCGCACCGCCTTGGGGTCAAGGTCATTGAGGAAGACCTGAACCTCAAATACGTGCTGCCCGCCACGAGTTTCCACCTTCAATTCGCCGAAGTGTAGCGTGGCCCATTTCTGTGCCAGACTATGCCGCCAATCAACCATTTGCCTGCCGATTGCGCCTTTATTGGCGATGCGCAAATCGTAGGCGGCGGCCGCCGGAAGGTAGTGTTGCTCGGTGTATTCGCACACTGCGCGGTTTGCAGAGAAGCGCGGTGTCAACCGCGCCATGCTTTCCCGCATCCGCGCGACCCAGGCGGTGGGAATGCCCTTATCGTCGCGGGCATGAAACTCAGGGATCACCTCGCGTTCGAGCCGCTCGTAAAGCATTACGGCTTCGGCCGCGTCCCAGGCCGGATCGTCGCCGTGCTCCTGGCCATCTCCCAACGCCCACCCCACTTCAGGGGTGTAAGCCTCGACCCACCAGCCGTCCAATTCCGAGAGATTGATGCCGCCATTAACGAGCACCTTCATGCCACTTGTTCCACACGCTTCCCACGGTCGCCGTGGCGTGTTGATCCAGACATCCACGCCCTGCACCAGACGCTCGGTCAGGTGCATGTCGTAGTCACTGAGGAAAATCGCATGAGGACGGACCTCCGGTCGGCGAATGAACTGTATCCATTTCTGGATCAAGGCTTGTCCAGCCAAGTCCGCAGGATGAGCCTTGCCCGCAATGATGAGTTGCACCGGGCGCTGCGGATTGGATAACAAACGAAGCAGTCGCTCCGGGTCGTGCAGCAGCAGATTGGGTCGCTTATAGGTCGCGAAACGCCGCGCAAAACCCAATGTCAAAGCATTGGGATCGAAAAGATGTTTTGCCTCCTCAACCGTCTCGGGCGACGCGCCGGCGGCGGTATAGTGCCGGGCCAGACGCTCGCGAGCGTATTCAACAAGGGACTTGCTGGCGGCGGTGCGAAATTGCCAAAGGCTGTCGTCGGAGACGCGGCAAATGTCCTGCTCAAGGGTTTCCGTCGTCCCTAGCCAGCGGTCTTTTCCACAGGCCTTTGTCCAGAGATCGTCGGCTGCGGCCGAGTCCCAGGTCGGCATGTGAACTCCATTGGTTACGTGTCCGATGGGCACTTCGTCCTGCGGCCAGTTCCGAAACAGAGGCTCAAAGAGATGCCGGCTGACTTTCCCATGCAGGCGACTCACGCCATTCACCGCCCCGCTGCCACGGATTGCCAGATAGGCCATGTTGAAATTTTCCGACGCGTCGTTCGGATTTTGGCGGCCCAAGGCCAGCAAGTCGTGGAGGGAAATTCCGAGTTTCTTCTCCGCATAACCGCCGAGGTATTGCTCGATGAGCGCCGGAGTGAAACGGTCAAACCCGGCGGCCACGGCCGTGTGGGTGGTGAAGAGATTCCCCGCTCGCGTGACGGCCAGTGCGACCTCGAAGGGCTGCGCGGTCTCTTGCATGAAACTGCGGGCACGTTCCAACACCGCAAAGGCCGCATGACCTTCATTCAAGTGACAGACATCCGGCTGAATGCCGAGTGCGGCGAGCAATCGCCAGCCGCCAATCCCAAGCAGCAGTTCTTGCTTGAGGCGCAACTCCGGCCCGCCGCCATATAGCTCGCTGGTGATTCCGCGATGAGCAGGAAAGTTCGCCGCATCGTTGCTGTCCAGCAGGTAAAGCTTCACCCGACCGACTTGCACCTGCCACGCGCGCAGCCAGACCGAGTAACCAGGCAAGGCGATCTCCAACCGCAGCCACTCTCCGTTCGCTTGGCGCAACGGCGTGATCGGCAACTGGCCGGGGTCGTTATACGGGAAGAGGGCCTGTTGCGCTCCGTCCTTGTCAATCACCTGACGAAAATAGCCTTGTTGGTATAGCAGTCCCACGCCGACAACCGGCACGCCCAGGTCGCTGGCGGCTTTAAGTTGATCGCCGGCCACATTACCCAGCCCGCCGGAGTAAATGGGCAACGCTTCGCTCAACATGAATTCCATGCTGAAATATGCGACACTCTTCAAAGGCGACTGCGGATGATTTTTCTGAAACCATGCGGGCGTCTCCGCCGCCTGACGCTTGGCTCGCAGCAGTTCATCAATGTTCTTGCGGAAGGCAGGATCGGCCAGCACGCGCTGTAGCTTGTCCTTTGACGCAGTCTGTAGGACCACCCAGGGGGTTTGAGTGAACTCCCACAGTTCGGGATCAAGCTGCCGCCACACTTCGTCGGTAGCATGATTCCACGACCAGCGCAGGTCCAACGCCAGCTCCGCCAGGGAATCGAATCCCTCGACATCCGCAGTTAAATGACTATAGATCGGCTTGCTGACAGGTGTTTGTTTGCTCATACTATTATTTTTCATTTTCTTTTATAGAGCCTTCGATACTGCCGTTTGTCTCGGACGGAATCCCCAGCTACTGCGGGGATGCCTCCCTCGCGCCCACTTGTTCTTCTGCTTCCATCTTCATTATATGCCTTGGATCAAAGAGCGCGCACTCGCCGGAAGGCCGAGGTCTCACCACGATCAGATTTTAATACAAGTTCGTCTTCCTTGAACGCCACGATCGTGCTTGAAGCAATCTTGTTCTTCAAAGCCTCGTTTTCCGCACCAGTGATTCTCAGAGTGATAATTGCCCCGGTGATTTTCCACGTTCCGCGAACCATGCCTGTCACCCTTTGAGAAAGAGTATTAGCAATGAACCCCACAGGATGTAGTTGGCAGACGAAAGTGCCATCACCTTCGATTGACATTGTCTCTTTCAAATCGCCAACCGTGCCTTGCCAGCGCCCGACGATTTTCGTCGAATATTCCGCCTCTGGGACAGTTGATGAATTGTTTGCACAGGACGCCAAACAAAATCCCAAGACGACTACTGCGATTGCCCTTACCCAAGGCGTGCAATTAGATTTCATGAGATCAACTCCTTTCATCATTTTTCCTTGAGATCTGTTGTGGACGGAGCCGCCGGCACAAAAGCATCGTTCACGATTGTTTGCGCTTCCTCCAGGATGCGGTGCAGATGATCCGCTCCCCGGAAGCTCTCCGCATAAATCTTGTAGATATTCTCCGTCCCTGACGGACGCGCCGCGAACCAGCCGCTTTCGGCCACCACTTTCAACCCGCCGATGGGTGCATCGTTGCCCGGCGCATGGGTGAGGACAGTCTGGATTTTTTCGCCCGCCAGCTCGGTGAACTTGACCTGCTGGGGTGAAAGTTTCGCCAACCGCTCCTTTTGTTCCGGAGTGGCTGGGGCATCAACACGGTCATAAGCAGGCTCACCAAACTTGTGCGTTAGCTCGCGATAGTTTTCTCCCGGATCGCGGCCCGTCCGCGCTGTGATCTCCGCGGCGAGCAAACAGGGAACGATTCCGTCCTTGTCAGTCGTCCAGACGCTACCATCCAGACGAAGGAAAACCGAACCTGCGCTCTCCTCTCCGGCAAATCCCAGCGAACCATCGAGCAAGCCATCCACGAACCACTTGAAACCAACCGGCACATCGAAGAGCTTCCGTCCAAGTTTGGCGGTTATCCGGTCAATCATCTGGCTGCTCACGATCGTTTTCCCGACAGCCGCCGATTTGGACCACTTCGGCCGGTTCTGAAACAGATAGAAAATCGCCGCGCAGAGGTCGTGATTAGGCGGCAGCAACCCTTCGCCTTTGGTGACAATCCCGTGCCGGTCGTAGTCGGTGTCGCAGGCGAACGAGAGATCGAAACGGTCCTTCATCCCGATCAGTCGCTGCATCGCATAGGGCGAGGACGGGTCCATGCGAATCTGGCCATCCCAATCCACCGTCATGAAACGAAAGGTCGGATCGACCGTCTCGTCGACAACAGTCAGGTTCAAGCCATGGCGCTCCGCGATCCGCGCCCAGTAATGGACGCCGGCACCCCCAAGCGGATCGACGCCGAGACGGATCTTCGCGCCGCGAATGGCGTCCAAGTCGATAACATTGCCGAGGTCGTTGACGTAGGCGGTAAGATAGTCGTGCCGATGCGTCGTCGAGGCGCGCAGAGCCTGCTCGTAGGGAATTCTTTTCACCCCTTCGAGCCGGGCTTTGAGCAGTGCATTCGCCTTCGCCTCGATCCAACCGGTGACGACGGTGTCCGCCGGCCCGCCATTTGGCGGGTTATATTTGAAGCCTCCGTCATGCGGCGGATTGTGCGAGGGCGTGACGACAATCCCGTCGGCGAGACCGCTTTTCCGCCCGTGATTGTAAGTCAGAATTGCATGGGAAATCACCGGGGTTGGCGTGTATTCGTCCCCTTCGGCGATCATCACCTCGACTCCATTTGCCGCCAACACCTCAAGCCCGGTGGCGAAAGCCGAAATCGAGAGCGCGTGGGTGTCGATTCCCAGAAACAGCGGGCCCGCGATTTTTTGCTGCATGCGGTACAGGCAAATCGCCTGGGTGATCGCGAGGATGTGCCATTCGTTGAAAGCCCGCTTGAACGACGAGCCGCGATGGCCGGATGTGCCAAACGCCACTCGCTGTTCCAGCACCGAAGGGTCAGGAACCTCGGTGTAGTAGGCCGTGATGAGCCGCGGCACATCGACGAGCATTCCGGGTGGCGGCGGCTTTCCAGCCAAGGGACTTGTTTTCATGACGTTTTTTTCGGTGGCGTGTTTTCGAGCTCTGCCACTTTCGCCAGACGGCGACGATGACGCTCCGCGCCGCTGAATCGCGCGGCGAGAAATGTTTGAACAAATTCGCAAGCGAGTGCGTGACCGACTACGAGGCCCCCGAGGCAGATCATGTTCAGATCGTCGTCCTCGACTCCTTGGTGCGCCGAAAAGTTTTCATGAATCAAACTCGCGCGCACACCCGCCACTTTGTTCGCGCAGACCGATGCTCCCACTCCGCTGCCGCAAATGGCGATGCCGCGATCCACCGTCCCGGCGGCAACAGCCCGCGCCAGCGGCACGACAAAATCCGGATAATCATCGTCCACCTTCGGCTGTCGGTCGCCGAAATCGATCACTTCATGGCCGGCCGCGCGCAACATCCGGGCCAGATATTTCTTTAACTCGTAACCTCCGTGGTCAGCGGCAATGCCGATGCGTTGTAACGTTCTCCTCAATTCCGTTAGCGGTTCATCGCTGGTGTGTTTACTCATGGCGCTCCAATGCCTCCGGCTGGGTGCGGTTGGGGATTTCTTTGGCATGAGTTGTGTCATCCATGGAACCGTGGGCAATCAGGACAAACTTGTCGGTCTTGAGGAACCTCTCGTCCTCCGGATCCTCCACGCGAACGGTGAGGAACATGTAGGTTTCCAGCTTGTTGGTTTTTGCTTTTCCTTTCTCGGTTTTCGGTAAGACGGCGACAGCATTTGGTCCATACACGTTAAAAGTCATGCGTCAGAATAGTCTCGAGCCGTCGACAAATTTCCCGGCCGTAGTCCGTCCACAGGCCGGTGCCCCAATAGCGAAAACAACTTGTCTGGGAACAGAGCAGGTGGAACAACGCGTTGCGGTAACGTGGATCATTGGTCGGAATCCCCTTCGTGAGGACCTTGTTATAGAAGTGCGCACTGGCTTTTTCCATCGGACCAAGCAGGTTGTCGTAGCCCCTGACCCAGGAAATATTGTTCGTCCAACTGCCGCCTTCCATGTTAAACCGGTGGTCTTCCTTCCGCAACTGTTCGATGACCCCCGCCAGCTTCTCAGGCCCGTCGCCAGCATGAAAGCGGTCCCAGATCCGTTTCTGGAAAAGAGGCTGAAGCACCGGGAAGTCAGTCTCCCTGATACCGCTCGTCGAGAGATGCTCAAGGTACTCGGTGACGTTCAGGAGCGGGGTTTCGCAACCTGAGCACTCACGCACGACCTCAAAGTATTTCGACGGGAATTCGTTCATCATGACGCCGCCATTCTCGCCATCGGCAATTTGCGTCACCAAAGGCGGAATGTGTTTGCCGGCAAGGTCCCAGCGGGAAAGCCCCTTGGCCTCGTAGTACGGCTGCATCTGGCCAATCAGCTTGGTATCGCTCCCCTGGGTCTTGATAATGGCGATAATGCTGGCCTCTTGGCCGTGGGAATTTCGACACACAAGCCGGTGCGGGATGTGTTTGCGTTCCGGCCCATGGCCGGTCTCCGGCCGTTCGACCGAGTGCTCCTGCACGAGCACCCATTCGAACCCACAATCCTTCAGCGTGCGAACGAATTCGTAGGCTGTGTCGGGATGATTCGGTAGGGCCATCTCCGTGGGCGAAAAGCCGCGCACACGGCTGAGGGCCTCCAGGGCGAAGATGGCCGCGAAGTGATGTTGCCAGGCCCTGACGTGCAGACGGTAGTCCAGAACCGGCGTGGAGGGAGCAACCGCGTGGCCCCAGGCGCAGCCGAGCCACTCCACGGCATGACGGTAGCGCGGGTCGCAAGTGATCGTCTTCAGGTGGTCGAACACATCATGCAGGCCCATGTGCCGGAGGCCGTGGAGCAGCGTCCCGGAATACTCCAGCATCACGCGCGGCTGCTTGCCTTCGTTCAGGAGTTGCGGGATAAACTCGCCCATGCGCTTGTAGCACCAGTGAAAAACAGAGGCGTTGTGGTTGTCGCCGATCCCGGGGTGGTCCATCATGTACTTCAGGTTACTGATGATCTCTGCAGTGGCGAGCTCGCTGCCGCCCGCGGGAATTAACGGCTGATGCATGTGCAGCGCAATGGCACAGGCGCTACGGATTCTCTCGAAATCAACCCGGCTTTCAGGCAGGTAAACAGGCTTCCCGCGATTGGATTGAATCACAGAGTCGAGCCGTTGTTCCTCGCCGCAGATATTCGGGAGATGATCGATATACTCAGGAAGGTCATTCATAAAATCCCTTTCTTGAACATTCGGCGCACGAAGTCGTTACAGGAGGGATTTCCTAGTCAGGTGTGTTTTCATAAGATTCGGATGGCCTCATCCGTTTACTGATGGCGCTCCAAAGTCTCCGCCTTGGTGCCGTTGAGGATTTCTTTGGCCTGGGTTGTGTCATCCATTTGTTGTTTCTTGAGGTCGCCTTCCTTATGTCCTTTAGCGCGTTCCTGGCCCAATCCCATGGTCAGCGCGGTCATCCCGGCAATCCCCCCAAGTTGCATGGTTTCCACAGCGGTGCTGGGAACGATTACAATCGTGGCATTCTCCTTCAAACCCTCATAAAGCATGTTCATGGCCCGCAAATGAAAGGCAATCGGATTGTGCTCGTAGCTTTTGGCAGCTTCGGCAAACTTCTCCGCCACCTGTCGCTCTGAATCTCCCAGAATCACTCGGGCCTGACGCTCTCTTTCCGCTTGGGCCTGCATCGACATCGCATCCTCCAAGGCTGAGGGGATCAGGACATCCTTCACCTCCACTGAAATAACATTGATGCCCCATGGCTCGGTGCGCTCATCAATAATCTTCTGCAGCAGGCTGCTAATTTTGTCCCTGCCTTCCAGCATATCCGAAAGCATGGTCTTGCCGATCACATCGCGCAGGGCTGTTTGGGAGGCCCAACTGATAGCGCTTTGATAGTCGGCCACATCCAGGGCCGCCTTCTTTGGGTCCACAACTTTCCAAAACAGCACGGCATCGACATCCACCGGCACCGTATCTTTGGTAAGGGTTTTTTCTGCCTTGAAACCCGTCGTGATGACGCGGGTGTCAATCCAGTAAGGAATCGCGTCAATGACCGGAATAATGAAAAACAGCCCCGGCCCTTTCAGGGAGTGGAAGTGACCTAGACGCAATATCACCGCCTTATCCCACTGATCAGCAACCTGAATTGCGCAGGAAACGACAAGCGCCAGGACAAAGGCGCCGACTCCAATCCCGACGGCTTCCAAGTTAGCCGCAACTCTATATCTGGCGTATGCCAATGCTCCGCCAACGCCTACAATTACAATGAATATCAATATTGCAAACGATCTGTTTTGTTTCATGTCAATTATCTCCGTTAATGGTTTCTTTCCTGGAAATTCATTTCAAGCGCTCCAGTCTCTCGCGCACGGCCTGCTCGGTGGTTCGTCCAACGATCTGGTCCTGCAGGCCGCCCTGGTTGAAAATGAGCAGGGTGGGCACGGCCCGCACGCCGTATTGCTCGGTCAGCTCTTCGTGGTGCTCCACGTTCACCCTGGCAACTTTGACGGGGACGGCCTCGTCCTCCGCGACGGATTCAAGCATCGGGGCCATGGCCTTGCACGGGTCAGACCAGCCTGCCCAAAACTCGACTAGTACGGGTTGCGTGGCATTGAGCACTTCTCGGTCGAAGCTCGCTTCGTTCAATTCAATGACGTTGTTGTTCACAATCACTTTCTCATTTGCGTGGACACCGAAGTCTCGAATCCAGGACAACGCGGCTTGCGCGCTGTCTTGGTCGCGCCTCAGAAGTCAAAATCACCAGCCTCGAGGTGACAACGATGACGAGTCTCACTCGTTGATGCCCCAATGCTGATAGTAGTCGCGCACTGGCTGCTCCAGGATGTGCTGGAGCGTCGGGGACAAAGAAACCTCACGTTCGTGCAGGTCGCTCACAAACATCGAGGATTTGTCCTCGACCAGCGTGTTGTCGTTAAATATGAGGCTCAAGCCATGGCGCCCGGCAAACTGCGACAACTCGGGTGTCGCTCGCGCCGAGCGTGTGTCGGCGTTCCCACCATCCCATACGGCCAGGGCGGCCTCCTGGACCTGCCTGCACGTGGTCCAGCGCTCCAGCCAGTCCACCAGCCAAGGGAGAAGGGACTGAACCTGGCGCACCGCGAGCACGATCAGGTGCGCTTCGGCCGCTTCCGCCGCTGGCGGCAGTTTCAGCATGTCCACGCGCCACGGCTTGACGCTCCAATGCGTGGTTTCGTCCGTCCGATGCGCCGCATGCTCCAGCATCGCGTTCACCTTCGCCGCGAAATCACATTCGTCGTAAATGATCACCGCATTCATTTGTCGCGCCGAAAACATTTTAATCTCGTATTGCAGTCACATTCAGACGCTTCATCTTTCGTTTTATCTCAATGACAATGTTTGCACTTTACATGCACACACCGCTCCTGGCCGAACTGCTGCCGAAAGCTGTGGCCAGCCTCGCGCCCGAGCTGCCGCCGCCGGTGTGCCGCACACGCGTCTCGCGCTGGCTTAATGCCGATTTTAAGAGTCTATTTATATGCGGTTATGAAAACAGTGAACTCGGGTGAGGTTGCGTTCCGCGAGCAATTGCGCCTCGGCCTCCAGCCAGTCCTGCACCTCGTGCCCGGCCAGCGAACCCTGGTTCCCATAAGCGAAGTATACCCTTCTGGCCACTTCGTCCGCTGACGGCGCAAAAGCGATTCCGCTTTGGTTTAAGTTTGCAGCTGCAGCCGACCGTGATGCGCCAGCGGGCTTTTGGTTTTGGTCCTGGGAGAAGTTTTTGTGCTTCTTCATGCTGTGAAAATAGGCTGTGCAACCGCGCGTCCACAATTGGGGTGATCGCTGCGGGGTGTTTCCGCCCCGTGTGTTCTCCAGTGGCTCATCGCTGGTGCGTTCACTGATGGTGCTCCAATGTCTCCGGCTTGGTGCGGTTGAGGATTTCTTTGGCATGGGTTATGTCATCCATGGAGCCGTGGGCGATCAGGACAAACTTGCCGGTCTTGAGCGCCGTCTCGTACCGCAATATGCTGTCCTTGGGGATCCCCAAGCTGTACAAGCCGGCCCCAATCGCGCTCAGACCGCCTACCACGATGGCGCCTTCCAGCGCCCCGACGATCCAACTGACCAACGGCCCTGCTACGAGCAACGGCCCGACGCCGGGAATCAAGAAGAATGCGGAACCGAACAACATTCCCCAAATCCCGCCCCAGAAGGCCCCCAGTTTTCCCCAGTGTTTCATGCGGTCCCCGGTATTGTAGTAGCCGACCACGTGTTCATCCGTGTGTTCGTCGCGTCCAACAACCGACAGTTTCTTCATATCGAAACCGGATTGCTGTAGTTCCTTGATCGCCGCTTCGGCAGCCGTGTGCGATTTGTAGATCGCCACGATGGAATTGTTCTTATTCATGTTCTTCCTTTCGCTTCATTGTTCATTTGTGCCCGCCGTTTCCTGCTGCTGTCACCACCAATGGCCGTTCTTGACCGTGACCCGGTTCAACACAAAGGTCGCGCCACCCTTATGGGCGTCTTTGTCAGCTTCACCCCAGCCGATCCAAGTCCCGACGGTGCCGGTCAAAGTGGCCACCCCTCCGTCAACGGTGACCTTGATGTCATCCCTGTCCACGAAGGGACTCCAGAAGAACCCGTCCTCGATGTTCTTTTTGATCTGTTCGTCACTCAGGTACGGCTGCGGCCCAAACATCTCGGAACCGTAGTAAGGCGACTGGTTGTAATAAGGCCAGTCGTAGTAGGAGTAGTAGGGCCAATCGTAGTAAAAGATCGAAAACTCCGGTTCAACTTTCAGATGGTTGCGGACCAACAACACTCCTTTTGTCCGCGAAGCAACATCCTGCGCTTCGGCCTTTTGAAAACTTGAATCCACCGCCCCGGAGAGGTACGCGACGTGATTGATGACAGCCACATCTATTGTAGAGCTGTCGAGCAACGGGTCCCAGAACAAGGCCGCTTTCAATTGTTTCGCCATCTCCGCCGCATCAGCGGGTCCCTTTGGCCTCACCTTCAGAAAGTTGTCAACCCCCCAGACGCCTACTACGTTTATCGCGTCCTGTTCAGCGGAGGTTTTCGCCTTCAAGTTCCCCACGTTGCCGCCGAGAATGACCACTCCGCCTTCAACGGTTACGTCGGGAGAAAAGGCCGAAACGCGCGGGTCAAGACGAAGGGCAGCCTGGACTGCCTGTTTGATTTCGCTGTCAGACCTCGTGGCGTTCTTGAAGTCTTGGTGCGCGCCGTTGTGTACCTGTGGTTCGATTTTCAAGCCGCTGTCGTCCACGGACGTCACCCCGTTTACCCAGGCATCCTCGAAGGCTCGCCATTTGCTGATTGCGCTTCCGATCATTCCGGTGAGCGTCACTTTGCCATCTTTCACCGCGGGGTTGATCAGGCCGCCGTTGATCCAGATGTCCCATTGGAGACGGGCCTTGATGTCGCTGGCAATTTCCGGGTCAGCGCGTTTCGCCAAATAGTTGATCGTGACATCATTGCGGACGTCCTTGACCCCCTTAACTCCCTTAGCAATCCGTGCGGCGAGTTGTTTTTCCGCATAGGAACCAACGCTGCCGGTTAGCGTGGCGACCGCGTCCTGGACGGAAACGGCCACCTGGTAGGATTCCGTCGCGGGATCTTGCTGCAGCGCCGTCTGGATGTCCTTGCGGATGTCTTCGTCGGGGCGGGACACCGGCGTCACGGTAATCCGGTCAATTACCCCGCGCACGCCCCGGATGCTCTCGGCGATCTTGACCGCCCGCTCTTTGGCGAGGAGATTGTCCACCGATCCAGAGAGCGTGGCGATCCCCTGACTGGTGCTGACATCCACATCATTCGGGAACACGCCCTTTTCGAGTTTCAATCCGGCTTCAACGGCGGATGCGATGCCGCTGTCGGTAATTTCCTTTTTCGGTGTCGCCGCCTGTAACGGTGGCGAGACCAGCATTTGCATTCCCACCGCAACCAGCAAGATGGCAGACCATCTGCCAATCGCTGCGCGGTGAGGCCATTCCTTCAACTTTAATGTTTTCATATACTGTCTTTTTATAAACGACCTGTTTTGTTTTATTTCAATATCTCCGCAGATGGTTTCTTTCGTGTCAGCACCGCCGGTCGCTGGTACGTTCATATTGCGAAAATAATCGGTGTAGCCGTATGGACGCTATGGGGTGTTTCCCGGAGATTTCAAAGATGGCTGAAACCAACCAGCCGGTGCCGCTCCTCATCCCAGAGCCGGAAGGTGAAGGATTCCCATGCCAGAGTTGATGAATCCAGCCCCGACACGGCAGATCGGAAGGGTGGCGAGTGAAACCTGACGCACAGGGACAAATCGGAGCGAGGCGGAGAACCCCAAAAGCTTCCGGCGCTAAACAATGGTCAACTGGACACTGCTCTCAACGATACCCGCGCTGATGGCGTGGCGGGTGAGTCCGGCGGTACCGTGGAGGTTGAGCTTCTCAATGAGATGCTCGCGATGTCTTTCGACGGTCTTCATGCCGATGCTGAGTTCCGCCGCGATTTGTTTGTTGGCTTTGCCTTCGGCAATCAGTTGGAACACTTCCATCTCGCGCGAAGTCAGGCCGGCCTTGCGCGGCTTCGGCCGTCCGCCTCGATCCAACGACTTTCGCTCGGTGTCGGGAAGAAGCTTCGCAATGAACGGGCCCAAAAAGACATTCCCCTTGTTGACTTCCCGAATCCCCTCGGACAGAACGCGGGCGGAGGCTTGTTTGAGCAGAAATCCCACGGCACCCGACTCGGTTGCGTTTTTGACGTACGCGTCATCACTGTGCGCCGTGAGAATGAGTATTCTGGTGCTGGGGACGGCTCTGAGAATCTGGCGGGTGGCTTCCAAACCATTGAGCCGTGGCATCGCGATGTCCATGACGACCACTGCGGGGCGAAGCTTTTTGACCATGTCGACCGCCTGGCGGCCGTCTTCCGCTTCGCCGACCACTTCGAAGTCGTCTTCCAGCCGCAGCAACCTTCGAAACCCCTCGCGTACAACCGTATGGTCTTCCGCCAGCAGAACAGTGATTCGTTTCTTAGACATTCAAGTTTGCTTCCAATGAACCACATCGACGATCCATCCCTCGCACGGTCTTGTCGAGCGGAATTTGCGCAGTGACGGTGGTGCCTTTGCCCGGGGCGGACTCGACATCAAAACGGCCACCGACCATCTCCAACCGTTTTCCCTCATGCCGAGCAGTCCCAGGCGTTTGCTCCCCCGGGCCAGCAATACACGTTGCACCTGAAAAGATTTGCCGTCATCTTTTATTTTCATGCAAATGCAGTCCGCCAGTTTCTGAATGTTCACTTCCACCCGGCTGGCCTGCGCGTGTCTGGCGACATTGGTCAGCGCTTCTTGGGTTAGCGCAGGAGCGCCGAGACAATCGCGAGCATGGCTGATTAGCTTGGGGACGAATCCAGCAGAATCAACGACTTCATTCCGTGACGAAGTTTCTGCCACCCACAGGTCCGTGTTCCTCTTGATTGAGTCCCTTTTCTCCGCCAACTCCGCCTCCAGGAAGACCCATTGGGACTTCTGGATTCTGTTCGCTGGCCTCTTCGATACTACGGACTCATCCGACTCCCCACACCCACTCATCCCCACCGTTTGGCTGGTTGCCTTCGAGGGGCGCTCCATTCGCTTTTCATCGCGTGGAGGGGTATGGGGTCTCCCAGTTCCTGCGGTGGAAGCTTCGATGCGTGCCGAGGGTCTGCGACCGCGCGGGTCTGCCGGTGAACTCGCCTTGGCGCTCACCGTCATGTTGCCTTCCGCTTCGCATAACAGCGTCGGCGACCTGGATTGTCGGATTTCGCGGCTCGATACCTCGCCCGCATCTGCCCCTGTCAACGCTTCGTGGCGGGCCTTGCGACCCGTCCCGCATGACTCGGGGTCAGGATGATTGGCTGCATCCTTCCTGTGTGAACTTTTCATTTCACTGCTTCCTGCCAGTTATCTGGCGCTTCTATGCGCCTGTGGGGCCGCATCTAGATTGGTCGCTGGTAACATTTTTGAGCCGACCAGATCGACAATCGTTCGCGCCACTTTTAAAATGTGGTCGTGCCCGATTTACCCGTTATGCACATGTTGTTCCTTTTGTGTTTCATTGAGTAGTTGGGCCTGAAGGAATCCCCCACGCAAATTGGCCACATCTTCAAATCCATGCCCGTGGAGAGCGCACGCGGCCAGGTAACCGCGCTGCCCTTTCTGGCAATAAGTCACAATCCGGCGGTCGTGGGGTAATTCTGCCAGACGGTCGCGCAGTTGGGGCAGAGGGATGTTGACCGAATTCTTGAATTTGCCGAATTCCTCCAGTTCGTCGGGGTCGCGAACGTCCAACAGGTATTCATCATTGGGTTTCCAGGTTTCCGGCGCAACGGTCGCAAGGTCGCCCCGCGCAATATGGCCTGCCACAAATCCTGCTGTGTTAATAGGATCATTCGCTGAACCGAACGGTGGAGAATAGGCGAGGTCAAGGTTTTCCAGATCGAACACGCTCATCTTCCCGGTGATGGCTGTCGCCAAAACATCCACGCGTTTGTCAATCCCGCGTTCTCCCAAGACCTGGGCGCCGAGCAGTCGTCCGGTGCCTTCCTCCGCGACGATTTTGATCAGCACCGGTTTCGCGCCGGGATAATAATGGGCGTGACTGTTGTCGTGCGTTAGGCTTGTGAAGAAAGTGAAGCCGGCCTTCATCGCTTGGGCGCTGTTGAGGCCGGTGAACCCGGCAGTCATGTTCAAAACCCGGACGATCGAGGTGCCCATTACTCCGGGGTAGATTAGGTGAGCGCCAGCGGCGTTGGCACCGGCGATGCGCCCCTGGCGGTTGGCCGGACCAGCCAGAGCAATGCGAGCCCGCGCGCCGGTGAGAGCGTGTATCGTCTCCGCCGCGTCGCCCACGGCGTAAATATTCGAGTCGGACGACTCCAGACGTCCATTGGTTTTCACCCCACCGGTTTCGCCTATTTCCAAGCCTGCCGCTCTCGCCAGTTCCACTTCTGCTTTCACACCCACGCTCATCAAAATCAAGTCGGCTGGCAACCGGCTGCCATCGGCAAACTCCACACCGTCGCCAGTGAACCGCACCGCTTCGACGCTGGTTTTGAAGTCGAAATCGTCTTGGCGGATTTGATTTTGCAGATGAGCGGCCACGTCACGGTCCAACAATGGCAAAATGTGCGGATTACGCTCAACAATCGTCACATGTAGCCCGCGATGGTGAAATGCCTCCGCCATTTCCAGTCCGATAAACCCGCCGTCGATCACCACCGCGTGACGAGGTCGCTCTTCGTTGACGAAGGTGGCAATTCGGTCCATATCGGGAATGTCGCGCAGGGTGAAAACATGCGGCAAGTTTGCGCCAGGGATAGGCGGCACGATTGCCTTTGCGCCCTGGCTCAGGACCAGTTTGTCATAAGGCACGTCGCGTTGCCTGCCGTCCGGCTCTTTGACACAAATGGTTTTCGCGGAGCGATTGATCGAAAGAACTTCATGGTTGACGTGCGCCCGGATGCGCGAACGTTCCCAGAATTTTTCCGGTGTCATGACGATCAACTTGGCGCGGTCGTTAATCTCGCCAGCGATGAAATACGGGAGGCCACAGTTGGCGAAGGAAATGCAAGGGCCGCGCTCAAAAATCTGGATTTCCGCATTTTCATTAACCCGGCGGGCTTTGGCAGCTGCGGAAGCGCCTCCGGCCACGCCCCCAACTATCACGATGCGAAGAGGATTTTTCATAAATCAGGCTCCGCCTTTCGTTTCGCAACACGACCCACAGCCATGAACGCGATTCCACGGCATTTTCGCCAGCAGCAGAGCCATTCCGCATGTGCCCGTGATCCCGGCGAACATAAGACCGGAGCCGATGAGCAGCGGGATGATGGCAAAGAGCGTGTTGGCGGTGAGTGCGAGAACTGCGCCCAAGGCCGAAATGAAGCCTCCAGTGATTTGCACTTGGCGCATCAGCGGCAATACGTTGCTTTTGCCGCGATTGACCTGCAACCCTGCGTCCATCCAGCCCTGTGTGCCTCCTTCAACCAGCACGCAGCCGTGAACCCCGGCCCGTTCGAGCTTATCAATCGCCTTGCGGGCGCGTCCGCCAGTCTGACACAGCACATATACTGGAGTTTCCTCCGAACTGCGCTGTCGTTGAAAAGCGGCCGGGTCAAGGTCGTCGAGAGGGATTAGCTTCGCGCCCGGCACATGCGCGACGGCGAACTCGCCCGGCGTGCGGACATCGAGCAATTGGACGGGGCCGCCCTCCGCCAGCAGGCGTTTAAGTTCGAGCGGTTGAATGGATGTTTTGGCTTGCAAAGTATTCATAATCGTGGTATAAACATATAACTATTTAGGAATATGTCAACCGGAAAGACTAACCATTTGTTGTCCGAAGACCAGCTGGAGCAGGTTGCCCTGCGCTTCCGTTTGCTTGGCGAACCGATGCGCCTGAAGATTTTGCAGGCCCTGTGCCGCGAGCCGCGCACGGTCAACGGGATTGTAACGGCGGTCGGCGCGACCCAGGCCAATGTCTCCAAGCATCTCGCCTTGCTTGCCGGAGCCGGCATCCTGGCCCGCCAAAAGGATGGCCAGCGTGTTTATTACTGCATGAAAAATCAGTTGGCCATGAAGCTGTGCGCATTGATGCACAAACATCTCGAATAAGCAACGCTCGCTGACACCAACCTGAGCGTGTTTACCAACCGCTTCTACGGTGTGAAGCTCGGCCCGTAGCCAACAGCCACCGAGTGTCGTTGCCACAGCGTCACTCAACAAACGAAGCGATCTGTTAACGCCCGCTAAACTCGGGAAAAGTCGCTTAATAATTAAACTGACTGATAGGCGATTCCTTTATAAAGCTATTGAGCCGGGCTCTCAGAAAATTCCACGCCTAGACTCTCGGATACGGCCTGATTCGCTGGAAGAAGATGCAGCAGTTCGCTCGGCCGGCCAAGCCAACGTAAACATCTGACAATCGCTTCAATCTGTAATGGGGTTAACACCCCATAGAAAAGTGGCAGCCTACGGCCTAGCGTGTCACCTGCGATAAAACCAAAAACGCAAAAACCAAAGAACAAATATGATGACCAAGAACAATGCAGTCGTGGCGATCTACAAGTCCCACGCCGAAGCCGAAGCCGCCGTCAAGGAACTACAGCGCTCCAGTTTTGACATGAAGAAACTCTCGATTGTCGGACGCGACGAACACACGGATGAACACGTGGTCGGCTACTACAATACCGGGGACCGCATGAAACACTGGGGAAAACTGGGAGCCTTCTGGGGCGGGATATGGGGAATGTTGTTCGGTTCCGCATTCTTTTTGATTCCCGGCGTCGGGCCGTTGCTCGTAGCAGGGCCGCTCGTCAGTTGGATCGTCGGGGCGCTGGAAGGCGCGGTGGTGGTGGGCGGTTTGAGCGCGATTGGCGCCGCCCTGTACAGCCTGGGCATCCCCAAGAACAGTATTTTGCGATATGAGACGGCCCTCAAGACCGGCAAGTTTATCGTGATTGCCCACGGTACGGCGGAGGAAGCGACCCGCGCCCGAGAGATCATCAACCGCACCAACCCGGAGGCGTTGGAAGAACACGAGACTTCACGCACCAGCACGGAGGCGTGCGTCGTGGGAACGTAGTTTGGCGGGATAATCTCCACCATCGTTGGCCTTGTGTTGACGTTGCGTAATTGGGAACAAGCGCAAGCCGTCTGCGGCAGCTTGGCAAAGTGCTGCTCGGCAGACAGCCCTTCAATAGGGTGTCTGCCAAAGCAGAAACTGATTATGACCGTTGCGGCTTGAACCGTTGGCGGGCAGGCGTGGCGGCCCGAAACCAAACCCGCCAAGGAATGAATAATGAATGCGTCGACACATTGGAATCAGTTAAGACAACTGGAAGTGCTGCAACACGGCTTGGGCAGCCTGTTCAGCCACTCGCCGGCCCAGTGGCCCGAGGGCCAGGAGGAACAATGAACAATCACAGGCACCTCACGACGACGAAGTTGTGCCTTCCCTTCAATCAAAACAGTCCAAGCAATTCAACCGAGACGCCATCCCCCAATTCAAGTATGAACCATACCAACGGCATGATGGGCGGAACCACTAATATGCCGGCAACCAACAGCGTGCCGAATATGAATATGCCGGCAAGCACCAAGACCACGGGTGCTGCCAATGACCCCACACGTTGAGAAGCACTTGACCGCGGGGGACGCCGTGCGCGACTTCGTCATCGGGATGTCCAACGGACTGGCGAAGCCTTTTTGCAGATCTAAGAAACAGTATCAAAAAGTCCTCGGAGAACATGTTGAGGAGTTGTCCCAAAATGACTGACGACACACGCCACGTTGTTGCCAAGCCGAGTTTTCTTAAGACGCTCCCTCGAAAACTCGAACGGCCCATGCTGCTTCTTAGCTTCGTATGGTTCCTGGTCATTATCACGGAACTGGTAAATGGCACGAGTCCGCTACTACTGAGTCTCGGCACGGTGCTTTGGGTGTTGTTTGTTATTTATTTCGGCCTGAGATTGGCAATCGTTCCCGATAGAGTGATCTTTCTGAAGCGGAATTGGCTCTTCGTCCTGGCTATTCTCGTACCGGTACTTCGATTTTTCCCTTTCCTTCAAAGGCTTCCACTGGCGCGCGCGCTGACCGCGACCTTTGGAATGCAAGTAATTTGGATGTTTGCCTCGGCCGATCAAGGATTGCGATCGCTCCGTCGGACCATGGGACGCAGGGGCACAGGCTACGCGCTTACCTTCACGGTGGTCGTGATCTTAGCGGGTGCGGCCGGCATGCTTCATTTCGAAAACGACTCACCGGATCCACAAGGCATCCACAGCTATCCGAAAGCTCTTTGGTGGGCCGCAATGCAGATAACGAATATTGGATCCGGGTACCGGCCGGTGACATTTGGCGGGCACGTGCTCTGTCTCGGCATTTCCATCTTTGCTGTTGCCATATTCGGCTATCTTACCGCGGTTTTTGCCGCATTTTTCATCGGGCGGGATGCCGAGGATCCCAAATCTGAGATTCCTAACCAGACATCCATTCATCAACTCTCGGCCGAGGTCGCTCTGTTGAGGAAAGCGATTGAGGATGTTCTGAAGCGCGTTCCTGACCCGGGTCCGCGATCGGCGGAACCACCACAGTTGAACGAGGAGTCGAGTCACATCAAACGGGGAAACGTTTCAGGGGCAACGGGGCAGCCTCAAGCATGAAATCAACCGGCAACGATCAATCCCAATCCAGCGCCAATCGGCGCATGCTCAACCCGCAAGTGGCTCCCGACTTTTCGGATTCCACGCTGGAATGGCGGCGCATGTTCGTGGGAATCTGGGGCACTTTCCTACTGGTCCTGGTGGCCGCTGGAGGCGGTGTCGTCAGAGACCTAAGTGGAGGAAGTTTAAGTCTGGCCATGATAGTCGTTGCGCCTGGGCTCATGGTAATGGCGATCATTTATTTCATGGGTATGGTGAGCGGCGCTCACCTGAACCCCGCGGTCAATCCAGACCTCAAACTCCATCTGCCTCCCAATCAGTACGTTCGAGTTTTTTGACCCAACGGGACAGCTTTGGCTGGAATCTCCAGTAGGCTGTATTGTTCTCGCAAAATAAATCGCGCCTGCGCCTCGGGGGTCAAGTCCAACCATGGCTTTTGCTTGTCCCCCCGCAGGCGGGCCAATTCCCACATGGCACAGTAGCGAAGATCATCCCTTTTCTTCACTTTATGGAAGGCCCACTCGCTTTCAGGAAAGGGCAGAGGCGCGGGCTTTTGCCGCTGGCTGGACCTCTGCGTCTCATCGCCGACTGGCTCGCTGTTTGAGTTTTTCATCGCGTAGTGTCCGAAAACTCGAACATGCTCCGGCTCAGGGCTCTCAAGCCGCTTCTCGATAGTAGTAACGCAAGATTCCGCCCAGTCGCTTGCGGCATTTGATCGCACCCTCCGTCGGGAATTGTGTGAACTGCGGCCGGATGATTTTGTTCTCCAACCCCTGATGATTCCTTTCTTGGTGATAATGCAGGACGAACTGCGTGATGGCGCGGCGGAGGGACGACCCTCCGACCAGAATCATTCGCTCCAAGCAAGACTCTTTGATGCTCCTCACAAATCGCTCCGCGTAAGCGTTCAGGTTTGGGGAACGCGCCGGCAAGCGAACCGATTCGATGCCGGCAGCCCGAAGAGTCATCCTGAAGTCCTCGCTGAACAGGGTTGAACGATCATGAATGAGATAGCGGTAGCCATTCAAGAATCCGTCCATGCCATCGGTGAGATTCCGCGCCACCTGCTTCATCCATGGCCCATTGGGCTCAGGGATGATTCCCGCAATGTGAACCTCGCGCGTGGCCAGCCGAATCACGAAGAAAACGTGGTAATGAACCAAGCCGAAGACGGTCCACAGTTCTATGCAGAAGAAGTCTGCCGTTCCCAGGACCTCCCAATGGCTTCGGAGGAACTCCTTCCAAGTCGTCCTGCTTTGACGATTTGGAGCGGGATCGACTCCGGCTTCCTTCAATATCCTGCCGATCGTTCCACGGCTGATTTTGTGGCCGAGGTTGTGCAACGCACCCTGAAAATGCGAGTGTAACCCCAGGTGCGGTTCTCCGCGGCCATTCTCAGGATCAGGTCTCGCGCTTGTCCTGGCGTGGGTGGTCGGCCCGGTGGACGCTTGCGGCTGGAATCATATTTCTGAGCAATGAGCCGCTGGTGCCAACCCAGGAGCGTGCGCGGCGTGGCAACAGCAGCGATCTGTTTGAGGCGTCGCAGCCCAATTTTCTTGGCCTTGGCGGCCAACCTCCTACGTTGGTCATCGTTGAACCTGGGCCTTTTGCCCAGTTGTTCCTTCAGGACTCTGACCTCCTCCTGGAGGTATTCGATGACGTTCTGTTGGTTGCGGTTGAGCCAACCGGCCAGGCAGATGAGCAACAATTGAAGTTGGTTCATCACCGCAGGATCGGATCTCGGTTGCCCCCTTGGCCAGTGCTTTTGCTGCGGCGCGCCAAAATCCTTGAACGGAACAGCCTGATTTTGGACAGCTCCGCGCTGAAACGCGAGTTTTCGGACAGTACGCGTTCACGCCCAGGTCGATGACCCTGATGTTCGCGCCTTTCCACATCATCGCGACGAGGTTCTTCCCGATGTCGTGCAAATCGCCCTGAACGGTGCCGATCACAGCCGTATGCTTCGGCGTCACCCCTGCCGCAATCAGCCGGGGTTCGAGAATGCCCAAAGCCTCCTTCATCGCGCGGGCAGCCATCATCATCTCCGGCACGAAAATCTCGTTGCACTTAAACTTTTCACCCACGATCGCCATCCCCGGCACCAGGCGCTGCTCAACGATGAAGTCCGCCTTCTCGCCCGCGTCGAGACAGGCCTGGACCAGTTGGGCGACTTCTTTTCGTTTGCCATCGACGATGACCTGGGTAAGACGATGCTGTTCAGTCATTGCGATCCAGCCTAGCTGCGTCGCCGCGCAGCGTCCAGTTCATCAGTGTCGCATGAAAGTTGATTGTTCCTCTGCCTGTAACGCCCCGGCGCTGCGGGCCCACGGCGGCGTGCGCATATTGACACTGTTCTTGGTAGGGCGCTGCCGCGCGTCCCGGCCGAGCAGCAGCTCGGCCCCACCCGAAGTGAGGACAGTTTAGAGATACGCCCCTCGGCGGCGCGCCCGCGCGGTTTTGCTGCGCGATTTTGCTTGGCGGCCACCTGGGGACCATGGCAATTTCGATCCTCGTCGTCATGAGCAAAGAGGAAGTCTATCAGCAGCGGCTCCGGCGCTATCTCACCGCCCTGCGCAATGAGAAACCGGACAGAATCCCCCTTCGGCCCTTCGTCGCCGAGTTCACGGCCCGGTACGCCGGCCTGACGTGCCAGCAGGTCGTGCACGATTACCATCTCGCGTTCGAGGCTGCCGTGAAATGCGCCAACGAATTCGACTGGGACGCCACGGTGCCGAACATGGTCTATGTCTGGACGGGGCTGACCCAAGCGGCGGGATTGCGCTACTACGGCATCCCTGGCATCAACATCCCGCCCGCGACCGCCTTCAATTACATCGAACCTCCCGAGGATCAGGCGTTCATGCTCGAGGATGAATACGATGCGCTCATTGACGACCCGACGGCCTTCCTCTACGACATCTGGCTGCCGCGCGTGTCCACTGAAATCGCCCCCATCGGCCAACCGGCCACCAGTCGGAACAACCTCGCCCTGGTGAAGAGCGCCATGGCCATGATGGAGTATTTCTCTGCCTTCGGACCCCAAATCCAGCGGCTGCGAACCGAATGCGGCATGCCCTCCGCCATCGCCGGAATTTTCAAGGCCCCGTTTGACATCCTGGCCGACAAACTCCGCGGCTACATCGGCATCACCCTGGACATGGCCACGCAACCCGCCAAGGTCCTCAAAGCCTGTGAAGCCCTGATGCCCCACCTCGTCAATGTGGGCCTGGCCACCGCCGACCCGGCTAGGCAAGTCCCGATCGGCTTTTGGATGCATCGAGGCTGCGTCCCATTTGTCAATCCGCAACAATTCCGTTCCCATTACTGGCCGACGCTCAAGCCGTGCATCGAGGAATTCTGGAAGCGCGGCCACCAGACGCTCTTTTACGCCGAGGGCAATTGGGATTATCACCTGGACGATTTTGCGAGCCTGCCGGAACGAAGCATCGTTTTCCATGTGGACCGCGGGGACATTCTTCTCGCGCACAAGAAATTGCATCAGAAGTTCGCCCTTAGCGGCGGCATCCCGAACCTCCTCCTGAGCTACGGCAAACCGGAAGAAGTCCGCGCTTGCTGCAAGCGGGTCATTGACGGCGTGGCGCAAGACGGCGGCTACATCATGGACTCGAGCGCCATCATGCAGAACGACACGAACATCGACAACCTCCGCACCCTGACGGAGTTCACACGCCAATACGGTGATTACTCGGCGAGTTCGTGTGCGCCCACGTCAGAGATGGCAACACTGCGCCCCTGCGATGGTGCGGATGCGTTGCGGCTTGTCGGCCTGACGAGCGGCCTGGCGCCCGCCCGTAAACCAGGCATTTGCCGCCCGTGGGAAGAGAAGAAAAAGGAATTGCCACCCATCACGGGAGACGAAGATCTTCTCCGCCGGGTCTGGGAACAGATCGAGGGGTTGGCCAACATGTATATCTGGCAGCTGCTCCTGAGCTTCTGAGCAAATGACAATCCGCTTCATGGCGTCGTGTGGGATTCGGTCGTTACCTGGGAGCGAGACGAGTCCGTGGCCACGAATTTGTTCGATTCCAACTAAGCAAGTCAGATCCCAGGGCGTCTCAGGCCGAATTCGCCGGACCCGAACCGAGCCACCTTACTGCATCAGCTTCACCGCTATCCTCACGGAGTTGACGTGCATTTGAGCCTGGATCGCCAGCGCTTTTTCGAGAGACGCCAACTGTTCCGGTGTGAGGAACTGGCGCGCGCGATCCAGGATCACGGCATTGAACTGTTCCCGGTCCTTCGCGTATCGGTTCAGCCGGTCCTCCGTCAACTGGGAGTAGTCGGCGGTTGTGGGTAGCGAGAACTCCATCGCGAGTCCAAACTCGTGCATCGAACGAACAATCTGGACGGACGGAAACCGAGTGTGGGTTAAGACCCTCAAGCTGCTTTGGGGGCGTGCGGCGGGGCGGGGCGCTGTCCCTGAATGTCGGATTGAACTTTTCGCCGATGCGACGAAGCACGACCCGATTGTCGTCATTGGTGACATTGCCCACGTCCAGGCATCGAGTGATAAGGGACCCAGGGCAAACTGCCGCTTGTCAATCAAGGAGCGCGACCATTACGAAAACCTAATTCTGCTCTGCAAGAATTGCCACGCGAAGCTGGACGGGCAGAAGAACTCGAACACGGTCGCAGCGATCACGAGGCTTCGCAGCAATCACGAAGCCTGGGTGCGTGCTCAACTGCCGGAAAGGGGCCGAAGCCTCACCGGCTGGAGACTGCTGATCCTCCAGGGAGATCATCACATCGACACTGGAAACGCCGAGGCAGCTTTGTCACCAGACTACGCGAACGGTGAGCCAGCCATTACCTCTATGGCAGCTTCTCATACACGCGGACGTAATCGACTTCAAATGCGGCAGGAAAATGAGTCTTCTCGTCCGGTGCGCCCGGCCAACCACCGCCCACCGCCAAATTCACGAGCAGATACATTTTGCCGTGCGGGATGGATTTTTCCGACCGGAACCGCTCCACGCCGTCTACAAACCACTGTATGCGTTGCGCCGACCACTCGACGGCAAACTCGTGGAACCCGACAGAAAAATCAGGGCCGCGCCATGAACCGCCGTCCGATTTATGTTTTTTCTCAGCGTCACGGAAATGATGCGTCATGTAAACCTTGTCCGGTTCATGGCCGAGTATTTCCAACACATCGATTTCCGGGGGCCAGCCCAACGCTTCGGGCAGGAGCCAGAACGCGGGCCACATCCCCTTGCCATTCGGCACGCGACAGCGGATTTCAAATCGGCCATACTGCTGACTGAACTTCCCCAAAGTGGTCATCATGCCGGACGTATACGACCGCTGTTTGCCGCCGTAAAAAGCTCCGCGCTTCTCTGCCTTCACGCGCAGGACGCCGTCTTTGACCTCGAAACTGTCTTTCACATAAGCCTGCAACTCGCTGTTGCGTTCCCGTCCCCACGGGTCATTAGGGTTCCACTTCTGGAGATCAAGCGCGTTGCCGTCGAATTTGTCCTGAAAGGTGAGCTTCCATCCGGGGCGGTCTGCTTGACCGGCAAGGCCGCCTACAGAAGAAAGGACAAGCGACGCCCATGCCAACAAAGCTATGCCCGGTGAAAGCTTCATGCACACTTGCATACCAGCGACCGCAACCCATGACAAGACTTGGCCTTAACTACCGCCTCGCCACCCTGTGCTGCGGCAAGTTCAACGGACTCCGGCGAGAAAGTGCGCGGAATGCTCTTTTTGGGCTTGAAGTTGGGACTTCATTCCCATTATGCCATGCTCCAATATTGAAATTGCGAATCTAAACCAGAAGAACAATGGCAAAGAAGTCCTCTAAAAAGGTGAAGAAGCCGCTGGCCGCAGTCAATCCGCTCGACAAACCAGCCCAGAACAGCCAACAGGCAGGGCTGAGCGAAGCGGTGGCGACGGAAACTCAGGCTGTGAAACCATCCGCTGAACAGACATCGGCAGAGGCACCGCCGAAGCTGCTGACGCCGCTGGCGGCTGCATGGCCAACGGCCACGCTGCCGGAGTCACCAAAAACGCCGGAGAAAACGGCAGTGGGGGAGAAAGCCCCGACGCCAACAGCGCCCCAGAGCGTCAAAGTGACCTTCATTCTCCTTGACCTTGGTGCCAGGCAGGTGTCGCTCTGCGGCGATTTCAACGGCTGGACGACTGACGCAACGCCCATGAAGCGACATGAAGGCGGGCATTGGGAGACGACCGTCGCCTTAGCGCCGGGACGGTATCAATACAAGTTCGTGGTCGATGGGCACTGGATACCGGACCCGCTCGCCCACGAGCACGTTTGGAACCAGCACGGCACGCTCAATTCGGTGATTGAGGTCCGACCCTGATTATCTCCAAAGGCGGCGGCGGCTGAGAGGGCCAAGACCTTATCGGTCAACGACTGGCATTTCCCAAGAAATGTTTGCGCGTTGATACGTCCCCTCATGTCCTGCGCCGGACCAGTTGGTGCGGTTCCGGCAGCGCGTTCAAATCGGTCAACTGGATCACAAGGCCCGATGCTGCTCGCCGCGTGTCTGTCAAACGCGCCAACATAGGCAGGAGCTTGCATCTTCGGCCCACGGGTGTCCCTCGACATTATTCCGTACCTGCTGATAGCGATGAACTTTTGACCGTAGACGAGGCTCCCTTTTGCACCAGTTTAGAGCTGCTTTTCCTTGATAATCCTCAACGTGCTGGTGAACTCTTGGGAAATGATCCGCCTTCTACCGACCCTGACGATGGTTCTGGCTCGGCTCCTGTTCCGGTCGCGCCTTGAGCTCGTGGTCGAGAACTTGGCCTTGCGCCAACAATTGGCCGTCTTCAAGCAGAAGCACTCCCGGCCCAAACTGAGACCTGCGGATCGGATCCCCTCCTCCTCCCCGCCGGCGAACCGCTCTCTTTTCCCTCAACCCACCCCTGCCCTCATGACCATTGGAAGATTCTGCCTCGCGCTGATGCTCAGCTGCGGCCTAAGCGCGGGCTACGCGGCTGATGCGAAAGCGTACATCCCCCTCATCAATCCGGCCGCAACCTTCGGCGCGG
>Ga0181539_1000480_pt1 | contig 47999 bp, 31 predicted proteins | sample PEATcosm2014_Bin_46_FD_119767 | JGI IMG/M metagenome (GOLD analysis project Ga0181539, IMG submission 119767) | Peatland microbial communities from MTU Mesocosm Facility, Houghton, MI, USA - PEATcosm2014_Bin23_60_metaG | ecosystem: Environmental > Terrestrial > Soil > Wetlands > Peat | place... | reverse complement strand
GGCAACTGGGTTGGGCTGGACCATGGAATTGAAGGCGACTACGTGGCGGAGGAGAACCCCCGGCTGACGACGGCTTATCCTCTCATCTTCGGCCACGGCATTTCTGACGCCGCCGTGCGCCATATGACGCTCGAAGGCAATTGGCCGGAGAACCCCGTGGAAATGGGCGGTTGCCGGGGCTCAGGGCTGTACCTGGCGTGCAGCAGGCGCATCCATTTCGACGGCGTCGTCGAGCGCGACTACAACGGCGAGGGCTTGGGGTTTCAGATGTGCAGTGATATTCGCGTCTCCGACTGCGAGTGCAGCGGCAACTCCGGCAACGGCTTTCACCCCGGCTCCGGGAGCACGAACTCCCTCTTCGAACGCTGCGCGGCGCGCCATAACCGCGAGAGCGGGTTCTTCTTCTGCGTCCGGGCCGCATTCGCGACCGTCAGAAATTGTGAATTCACCGGCAATGGCTCATCCGGCATATCCATCGGCACGCGCGACTGCCACAACCTGATCGAGTCCTGCCTCATCGCCGAGAACAAAGGGCCGGGAATTAATTTCCGCGGCGACCCGCCGCCGGTCGAACCGCACTCGTGCCTCATCCGCCGTTGCCGGATCGAGCGGAACGGCGCGGGCGTCCGGGCGCAGGTGGATTTCGGCCGGCACACGCACGACGTAATCCTGGAAGAGAACCGGTTTGAGGCGCTTCCCGGCGCCCCTGTTTTCAACGCAGGCCCTTCGGTAAAAAACATCTTCCTGCAGGACGAAGCCGAAAACTCCGCCTGCGCGGAGAGGGCGCCGTGGCGGAGTGCGGAACGGCCCAACTTTCTCTGCGGTTCGGGCGCCGGCGGGACGACCTCGCTGCGGCATCTCCCTTGACGCCCGGCCGGCGTGTGCAGGGCTTGCCCGCCGGCCGTGTGCAGGGCCGTCCATAGGGTAATGCCGGCTTCAAGAATCAATGTGCTCTGTAGAAAATATAGCTGCATGACTCTTTGCGGCTGTGTCAGGGTCATTCCCCACCTCCGGCGGGAAAGCCGCGAAGGCGGGAATCCACGTTGTGCGCAGGATTCTAGATTCCCGCTCCCCGATCGGAGCCGGGGACAGGCTTCGCGGGAATGACCTGTGAATCGGCTGAAAAATGATGTTCTCTACAGAGCAGAATCAATGGTCAGCGGGTTCAGACGGCAATCTTGCTTGCTTTTTCAGGCGGGGAAGGTAGAATGGTTGGGCAGGCTCACGATGGTCGTGAGCCACCAGGCAGTTGGGGGATTTTGGCTCCAGTGAAGAAAGGGCAGGACATGAGGTACGCCGGAGTCGCAGTAGTGGTTGCCGCAATGGCGTTCGGGGGCGCGGTCATGGCGCAGACCTCAACCGGGCCGTCCGCCGCAAACACGGCTAGCAGGCCGCGTTTTCAAACTCTCTCCGGAAAATTGACCAAGATTGACGGCAAGGCGCTCACGATCACGACGACCGCTGAGGGTCAGACCAAGGAAACGGTCGTCACCTGCAACGACGCGACGCGCATCCTCAAAACGACGCAACCCGCTGCCGGAGCCGCCGAGGCGCCGAAGCGAGGCCGAGGCCCCGGTACTCCGGCGAAGTTTGAGGACCTCGAGGTCGGGCAGCAGGTGATGGCGCTTTACAACGCTGAAGACAACATTGCCAGGTTAGTCAGGATTGTCCCCGAAGCTGCTGCTCCCAGTAGCCCGGCTTCAGGCGCCGGGGCGGCAGGCACCACGAAGTAGCGCCTCGGCAGGCAACCTTACTTCCCGCTTCGGACAGAGAGCTTTAAGCAGAAGCTCCCGAGGACAGAGGCGTTGTTTCCTCCACGCCCCTTGCGGGTATGACGTGATTTCCCGGCCGCATCGAGCGGAAGGTGTCGCGGATCGATTCCCCAAGGAACCCTCCGCATGAATTTCATCGTCATAATCTCCGACACGTTCCGCCGCGACCACGTCGGCTGTTATGGGAACCGATGGATCAGCACGCCGCACCTCGACGCCTTCGCCCGCACGGCCCAGCTGTTTGAGAACGCGTACAGTGCGAGCTTCCCGACGGTGCCGAACCGGCGCGACGTGATGACCGGCTGCTTCACGGCGGCCTACACCGCCTGGGCGCCGATGACGGAGAAGGAGACGGTGATCTCACAACTGCTCTCCGACGCCGGTTACGCCACGGCCATGGTCACCGACTGCCCGCACATCCTGGAGAACGGGTACTACTTCGACAGGGGGTTTCAGTCGTGGGAATGGATCCGCGGCCAGGAGTCGGACCGCTGGAAGACGCACCCCCGGCGCCCGGAATCCCCTTGCGACCCGAAGAAAATCCGGGGCGCCGGCAAGCTCTCGGAGCGGCATCGCCGCGCGGTGGCTGCGCGGCGCTATGAGTCCGACACGTTCGTCGCGCAGACCATGACCCGCGCCTGCGAGTGGCTCGAGGACAACTACCGCGACGGGCCGTTCTTCCTTTACGTGGACACCTTCGATCCGCACGAGCCGTGGGATGCGCCGCCATGGTACGTGGAGCGCTACAACCCCGGCTACACCGGCGAGGTGGTGGACTACCCGCTATACGCCTTGGTCAAGGGGTACCTGTCGCCGAAGGAACTCAACCATTGCCGCGCCCTGTACGCGGCCGAGGTCACCCTGGTGGACCGCTGGGCGGGACGGCTGCTCGAGAAGATCGGCGACCTTAACCTGCTCGACGATACGCTCGTCCTCTTTACGACCGACCACGGCTTCCTCCTGGGCGAACACGGCATCATCGGCAAGGGGCTCATCCCGGAGCCGGACCACCTGAGATACATCCCGCTCTACGAGGAAATCAGCCACATCCCCTTCATCCTTCACGTCCCGGGCGGAACCGCCGGCCGGCGAAAGGCCGTCGTGCAGCCGCAGGACATCATGCCGACGATCCTGGAACTGGCGCAGCTTCCGATCCCCCAGACCGTGAACGGGCGGTCGTTCGCCGGCGTGATCCGGGGCGGACCGGACCGCCATCGCGACTTCGCCGTGAGCGTGCCCTTCATCGGAATGGAAACGGTGTTCGCCACCGTCCGGAAAGAGAACTGGGCCGCGATGCTCCGCCCCGGGAAACGCCCGGCCGGCGCGAAACACGCGGACAAGGCCATTGACGGCTACGCGAAAGTGGAACGCGCCGCCGGACTCGCCGGCGAGATGCTGTTCGACATGACCGCCGATCCGCAACAGGAGAGAAACCTCGTTCGGGAGCGCCCCGGCGTCGTGGCCGAGCTGCGGGCGGACCTCCTGAGCTACTTCGAATCGGCCCGCGCCGACAAGAAACTCATTGAAGCGTGGCGGAAACCGCCGGCGAAGAGGTAGAATACATAGCGTGCGCGGACACATGGCCTGTTTGCCATTTTTCCCGACAACGCCGCTGCCGGCGGAGAGATCGCGTTCCGCCAATGGGGGTGAAGTTCGAGAGCGCGAATGGGAAATCGGGCCTACGTCCCCGGATGGCGACCATCCTCGGCCGGGTTGAAAAGAGGAAGTTTGACAGCCCCATTCCGATAACCGGCAGCGCATCCGGTCGGCGCAGTTGGATTCCGCGGGAACTTATCAAAGGAAATGAGGCATGAACCGCCAGAAGATCGCGCTCACCGCGTTGCTGATCGCCGTCATCGCCGCCGCAGCGGTGTTCGCCGTGGTGCGGGTCCGGGCCAACCTGCAGGCGCCGACGACGTATCTGGAGCATAAGTTCAAGAAGATTGACATGAACTCTTTTGAAGTTTTTGACGAGACGGTCAGCGACTGGAGGACCCGATATGCGCCCGACGCCGGCGGTCACTACAAAAACCCCAGGACCGGCGAATACACGATGGTGGACGTGATGACGTGCGCGTCATGCGGCCAGTTCATTCCTGTGCCGAAGATACCGGCCGAGATCCAGTCGAAGGCTGCGCTTGAGAAGTACATGCCGCCACCAGGCAAGCGGGGGCGGGGGCCTCCCGAGATGGTGGCAAAGATGGCCGCATTGAAGGCATGGGCAAGCGACTACAAGTGCCCGAGGTGCGGGAAGAACGCCTTTGTGTTTCCCGCGACCCCGGTTCAAACGAATGCGGACGAGCAAAAGAAACTGTCCGATCAAAAGAAGGCAGACGAGCAAAAGAAGCAGTCCGACCGTGACCTGGAGTCGGCCCAGAAGCCGATCCAGGAGTTGCTGGGGAAATAACTCGCTCAAAGGCCGCGCCTGCCCGAATCCAAGCGACCGCAACCAGGTCATTCCGGGCGCGCCCATGGTCCTCTTCAAGTCCAGGGCGGCCCTTGCCACAGCCGTGTGTCTTCTGAGCAGCCCTCGACAACAACGCCGCGCACTTCCGCAATGATCTCAACCGTAAAACGGGGCTCTATCCCCTTTAAGAGTCTCGCAAGAGCGTTTCCATTCCAGAACTTCCTAATGATCACGGATGGACTTCGGGAGAAGATCTGCTGTCACGAAATTTGCTCGGCGCGCTAAAGGTGTGCCGCCGGCGCGGCCCTGGGGCGGCGAGCATCGGCTTCCGCCTGATGATGCGTCGAGCGGCTTCTGACCGGCAGGCCGTTATGTCTTGTTCGGCAGGGGGGTGAACTCAACCGCGAGGCCCGTCAGGTCGTCACTCTGGGGCGTGCAGCCGCGGAAGGCGGTTACGCGGCTGAGGATGCCGGCGAGCATCTCAGTCAGCGGCCTGGTGCGCAGGTCCATCAGGTCGCCGAGCAGCCGGTCCCGCCCGTACGCCTCGCCGGCGGGACTGCTCGTTTTGACCAGCCCGTCGGTCAGTATGATCAGCCGGTCGCCCGGGCCCACGCTCAACGCGCGGCCCTCCCAGGTCGAGGGCGACTCGACGCCGATCGGGAATCCGGTCGCCTTGAGGTCTTCCGTCCGGCCGGTCGAACGGATCAGGAAGACCGGCTCGTGCCCGGCGCTCGCGTAGGCGGCGGCCGGGCTGCCGGGCGTGAAACGCAGCAGCGCCATCGTCGCGAAGTCCTCCGGCAGCGTCACCCGGCAGAACGCGTCGTTCAGCACGGCGAGGAGTTTCGTCGGGTCGCCCTCGCGCTCGGCGCTGTTCAGAAGCAGCGTCTTGAGCATCGCCGCGCCCATCGCGGCGGGCACGCCGTGTCCGCTCACGTCGGCGACGCACAGGATCATGCCGCCATCGGCCGACGGCAGCAGATCGTAGTAGTCGCCGGCGACCTCGGTGGCCGGCTGGTTGATGCACGCGAACCGCGCCCCGGCGATCTCTTTCAGGTCCGGACGCAGGCAATCCTGGATCGCGCGGGCGCGCTGCATCTGGCCGCGGCGGTCCGTCTCGTTGCGCTCGAGGGTCGAGGCCATCGTGTTGAACTCGTCCGTGAGCAGGCCGAGTTCCCGGCTGCGGTTCGGCGGCATCCGCGCGCCCAGATCGCCGCGCCCGAACTGCTGCACCGTGTCCACCATCCGGCCGAGCGGCCGCACGAGCCAGAGCTGGAGCATAATGTTGAGCGCGGCTGCGATCGCAATACCCACGAGCGTGTTGGCCGGGGCGCGGCGCAGGATCATGTTGCGGATCGTCCGTTGGGTCTGCCAGAAGGGTTCGAGGACGTAGGCGGCCACGTCGCCGTGCGCGGCCTTGGCCCTGCCGACAATGACCGGCACGTCGTCCACCACGCCGCGACGGTCGGGCGCGGCGGCGGCGGCCGTCGCCTGGTCAAGCGCCTTGGGGCCGGAAGGGTCATCCCGATGCCCTTCGAGTTTCTTCCCCCTTATCCGCACGAGAATGTGGTGCGGGCTGTCGGCGTCGCCGGCCCCCTTCATCGCCTCGTTGGTGACGTCGAGAAAATGCTGCACGGCCGGCATGCCGCGAGGGATCTCGAGTGTGACCGACTCCAGCAGCACCGCCGCGTTTTCGTCCAGATCGGTGACCCTTTGCTTCAGCAGATTGCGCCGCGCGAGATAGATATCGAGCGAGGCGAAGAGCGCCAGGAACACGGCGAGCGTCAGGTTGACGCCCAGCACCAGCCGCCGCACCAGTCTGTCGCGAGACCCGTTCGAAAGCATGCGCTCTCCTGAGCCGCCGGCCGGCGCCTTCGGTTTTCCGCGGCGCCCCCGTTGCGCGGCGTCGCGGAGCCGGCCGCCGGTATTGTACATTTCCCGGAGGAATTGCGAAAGGATTGATCTTTGCGCAAGAAAAGGAACCGGCTCACGCTGAAGCGGCGCCCGTTCGCGAAGCGCAGCGGGCGGGCGTCAAGCGGATTCGTTTCCCGATCCTGCGCAGCCGGTCAAGGGGGCCGTTACGTGAAGATGAGTTTGCAGCCCGCTATGAGCAGGACGCACGCCAGGAACTTTTTGATCATCTCCGGGGAAAACTTCCGACTGCCCAGGTAGGAGCCTGCCGCGCCGCCGATCACGACGGTCACCACGAGCGGGATTACCATAGGCGGAAGGCTTTTCGTGCCGGTCAGGTTCCCTGCCAGACCGGAGATGGAATTGACCAATATGAACAGAGCGGAGGTCGCCGAGGCGTTCTTGGTCCGCGCCCACTTCATGAGAATGAGAAGCGGCGTCAAAAAGATGCCTCCGCCCGTCCCCGTGATGCCGGACAGGAAGCCCAGCGCCCCGCCCACGGGGATGGAAATGCGGAGTTTCGGCTCTCGGGCTTCGCTTTCCGGTCTCTGCCTCATCAGAAATCGGACCGCCGAAAACCACAGGATGATGCCGACGAGGATTTTGAAAATGTGGACCGGAAGATTCAGGTAGCCCCCCAGGAATGCGCATGGGATGGATAGCAAAGCGAACGGCCAAAAAAGACCCCATCGAAAGTGTCCTGCGCTATAAAACTGCCATGTGGACAGACAAGCTACAAAGATATTCAGGATTAGAGCCGTCGGTTTGATAAAGGCTGTTGATAAACCGGCCAATGTCATGACCGCAATATAGCCGGATGCGCCGGCGTGGCCCACCGATGAATACAAGAAAGAGACTACCAGAAGGCCGGCGCACAGGAGGGCGAGCTGCTCAGGCGTCATAGTTCGTTCTCGGTCTCAGTCTTATGAGCGTTGAACCGGAATTTCCGGATCGAAAGTCTTTTCCCAACACCGGGCCCTGGAGCTGTTGAAAAAGGCTCCTTGTCATTCCCGCGCAGGCGGGAATCCAGAACAGCACAACGAACGCTTGGATTCCCGCTTGCGCGGGAATGACGTAGCGGAGACGCGGGATGCGGCAAGCCCTCGACCGAGGCCTTTTTCAACAGCCCCGCCCTTCCCGTTTGCATCATCCGGAATTTGCCGTAGGCCGGCCGCCACAGGGCTGCTCGGCATTTCGCGTCGCATTCTGACGGAGAAGGTCGCCACTGTCAAGCCACGGTTCGGCGCTCTGCGGACCTTGAACGGGTTCAAGGGGTTGAGCGTGGCTGGACGGGGGCCGAATCAAAGCGTCCGCAGGGCAAAATAAAGATTGACTTCGGCCGGCGATCAGCGTAGAGTGTAGTTGACTCAGGGCGCGACGAAGGAGCGGTGAAGCGCAGATTCGCGCAGAACCGGCGTCGAGACAGTCGCAGATGCCCGCGCAACAGGGTGTGTCCTGCCTCTCTTTCCCACCGGCAACGATTTGCCTTTCATGTTCTCCGGCCCGCAAGGCTCGATCTGTCGCATGTCGCCGGCCGGCCCAGCGCAGACGCTCTTTGCAGGTCAGCCCGCAGGTCCAGGATAAGGAGGTCGTACGATGGCCATGCAGTACGTCAAACACAACCCGCTTTTCGTGAGCGCGCCGTTGCACATGACCGCTCTTCAGCGCATGCAGCGCAACAAAGCCTATCAAGCAAACCCGCTGGTATGTTCGCAGTGCCGCAAGGAGAAGGTGCTCGCCAGAGGCTTCTGTCGCGCATGCCTTATGCTGTTCGGCTAAGTCATTCCATCCAAAGACGCCGACTTTGTCCGTGAGATGCGGCGAGCAGCTCTCCGGCGCGTGGGTGGCGGCGGTTTTGGCGAGATGCGACAGGCTTCGTCGTTGGAAAGGAAGCACCAATGCCTGACGATGCCGTGCGACCCGATGTGCAAGCCCAGGGCCAAGCCCGCCGCACCCCGCTCTACCGGGTGCTGCTTCACCACGACGGCCTTCACATTGCCCGCTATGTGGCGCAAGTCCTTCAGGAGGTCTTCTACTTCAACCGGAGCGGCGCCGAGGAAATCACGTCGGAGGCCCTTTACAAGGGTGTGGCCCTCTGCGCCATCGAGCCGTTGGAGCAGGCGAACTCTCACGCCGAGAAGCTGAGCCTGGCCAAGCTCACGGCGACGATCGAGCTGGAAGGTTGACCTCTTTGATATCCGCCGCACGCTGGAAGGGATAAGAATGAAAACGCAGATGACCCTGGAGCCGAAACCGCGAATCGCGCATGTCGTCCAGATCGGCGTCCTGCAACGAAGGCTCGCAGTGACCAAGGTCCCCACCGGACGCAAGGCGATTCAGACCAAAATCGCCTACATGCTCGGCGCCCTTGGGGGCTGGGTCGAGGACGGGCAGATATCATCGCAACAAGTCAGGGACGGCTTCGAGGCCGAGGGCGTGGACGTTGGAACATTGGATGCCCGGTTCGCGCGGTTGTTGAAAGATAAGAACCGCAGCAAGCCGGCGTCCGCCGCCCGCGGAAAGTGAGGCGGGCGCAACCGTCGTCAACCGGTCCGCCGGCTCTCGTCGCGGAGCATTTTCTCCAGCCTCAATCCCCGCCGTTGGCAACCGTTCCGCCGGTCGGAACTTTGAGCGCTATGGCGCCTGCGGACCCGGCGCGCTCGCCATCAGTGAAGAATGTTCCGATCAGTAAATCGCCACGGGCGCGGTGAGGTAGACCGTTCCTTGCGACTGCTGCTCCCGGGCCTTGTCGAGCAGAAACACCGAGTCCCATTTCAGCGGGAAATGGATTGCGTTATCGGCGACGCCGCCCCAGTGGCCCGTGGCGGGAGTCAGGTCGAATTCGACGAAGCGCCAGCCGGTCCAGGTGATGTCATCGCCGCTGGGTTGCCAGCACTGGCCGTTCGAATCGGTCACGCGCAGCCGCGGGATGGTCTGTTGCCCGTTGCCGTAAATCCAAAGGCCCCAAGCCTTCGGCTCTCCGGCGATCGCGCGCAAGGCGGCGCGCTCCGGGGCGAGGCGCAGGAATTTCCAGCCGACGTCCATGCGATACGTGACCTTGAGCACCGGCGACTCCGAGCCGGGCAGCGGTTCCGGGGCGGGCGCGACAGTCACGGAAAGTTCGGAGCCGACTTTGGCGTCGCCGTCAGCGACAATCTTGCAGTCGGTGAGAACTTCATCGGGAATGGGGCTGTAGCAGCGTGACGGAAGGTCGAGAATCCTGCCCCCCGGCTCGCCCTCGATGCGCAGGCCGAAGCGATAGGCGCCCGACGGTTTCGCGGCCACGGGAAACCGGAGAACCGCCTCCGTTTCTCCCGCCGCCAACTCCAACGGCTGCTCCGCGGCGGCCGGTTCCAGCCCTTCGGTGGCGACCAGCCGGGCGCGGCCTTTGAAGGCGGTGTCCGCGAGGTTCTCGACGCGAACGACGAGCGTTGTTCCCATGACCGGCGCCAGGCTGACCCGCAACGGGTGAGCCGTTGGCGCGTCGGCGAGCGCGGGGTTCGGTCCGCTGAAGAGGAGATACTGCGGGGCGTCGCTGGCGGTGAGCGTGAAGCTGTCGCCTTGCACGATGACGGTCCTGCGCTCTTCGCCGGTGTGCGAGACGAGCTCGAACGAGCCGGGGCTGGAAGGCAATGTCAGCTCGTGCGGTTTGCGCGCGGTCGTCCAGACGGCCAGGCGCAACCGGCCGTCGCGTTGGAAAAGCACGGCGAAATCGTCGGGGCGGCCGGTGGCCAGTTGCTTCGCAAAGCGGTAACCGCCCAGGAGAGCGGTGAACGTTTTCGCGGCGCGGTAGGCGGGCTTCGGATCATAGACCGGCTCGCGCCCGGGGTGATAGTCATGTGCGACCAAGCCGTAGTGCGCCTCCGAGTCGAGCGGGTCTGCGCCGTCGTCGTGCCAGTCGTACCAGATCGAGAGCGGGATCCGGCTGGCGAGGTTGGTCAGCCATTGGCGCGGGAGCATTTTGTCCTGTTCGATGCCCTTCCAGGCGGAGGAATAGCCCCACTCGCTGGAGAGGATTGGAATCGTTTTGTTCTTAGGTGCGTACCGGGCGATCAAGCGCTGCAACTTCACGTAATCCTCCGCCGCGCTTTCGGGATCGGACCGCCGGTACGGATGCACCGACACGGCGTCCCACCAGTCGAGCAAGCCGGCTTTAAAACACGCCTCGAGAAAACGGAAGTCGATTTCCGAGGTGGCCGGCCCGATGATCGCCTCGCCGGGCGCGGCTGCGCGGATCGCTTTGGCGGCCGCCAGCGCGAGGGCGGCGTACTGCCGGACATCGGGCTCCGGTTTCCAGAAAACAGCGATGTTCGGCTCGTTCCAGATTTCCCAGAGGATGCCTCGGCCCTTGAAATGCGCGGCGGCGGCTGCGGCCCATCGCGCGAAGGCTTGCCGGCCCGCGTCGGTCGCGACGGCGCTCTCCGGTTCGTACAGCGCATTCCCGTAATCGAGGATGAGCAGCGCGCGCAGGCCGTGAGCGTCGAGCGCCTGCAACAGCCGATCGTAAGCCGCGAAATCGTATCGGCCGCGTTCGCGCTCGGTCGCCGCCCAGGTGAAATCCATCCGCACCCAACTGAACCCGGCCGCGGCGAGCATTTCCATCTCGCCCGGCTGCGCGTCGGTGAAATGGATGTTCACGCCCACGCCGTTTGGGATCGCCGGGGCCGGCAACGAAGGATGGGGCGGGTCGGCGGCGGCCGGCATGGCGGCGAGAACGAACAGCGCGAGAATCTTCATGCTCATTGTGACCGGCCTCCAAGTAACAGTCGGCTTTCAAACATGAGATTATAGGGTCGAACTGCCGCCGTCAAGTTCTGCTTGACGGGTGCGACTCCAGTCGTGAGAATATGGCATTTACCTTTAGAAGGTGCGGAACATGGAGAAACGGTGGAAAGTCGGCCTGGTTGGGCTTTCGCGCGGGCGGGGTTTTGTGGACGTTTTCAGCGCGCATCCCGGAGTCGAGGTGAGCGCGCTCTGCGACATTGACCCTGCCAGGCTCCAGGAGGTCGGCAAGGCGTTCCATCTGCCGGACCAGCGCCTGTTCGCCGACTACGATTCGTTCCTGAACGCGCCGATGGACATCGTGCTCATCGCCACGCCGATCGCCTTTCACGCCGAGCAGACGATCCAGGCGCTGCTGAGCGGCAGGCACGTCCTCTGCGAGCAGACCGCCGCTTACACGCTCGCCGACTGCGCCCGCATCGTCGAGACCGTCCGGAAGACCGGGCTCGCGTACATGATGGCGGAGAATTACTGCTACTTCCACTACGTCCGCGAATGGCAGAAGATCGTCGCCGAGGGAAAGCTGGGCAAGATCTATTACGCCGAGGGGGAATACATCCACGAGATCATCAACCTGCTCGTGGACGAGAAGACCGGCCGGTTCCACTGGCGGCACAACCGGCCGCCCGTCTGGTACTGCGCGCACACGCTCGGGCCGATCCTCATGCTGATGAACGACCGCGTCGTCCGCGGCTGCGGCCTGACGACCGGGTTCAACAAGATGCCCGAATACCGGGAGCATCCGGGCTTTCTCGATTTCGAGACCGGCCTGTTCCAAACCGAAAAAGGCGCCGTCGTCAAGATCCTCCGCAGCCAGGTGGCGGCGCGGCCGCACATGGTCTGGTACTCGCTCTACGGCACGGCCGGACACCTGGAGAACCAGCGCGACCGGGGCGAAGGGCTCTACTTCAGCCTGAAGGAGGACCCGCCCAACCGGGCGCGCGCCATCCCCTGCGAGGTCTCCGACCCGAACGCCCCCGCCGAGGCGCGCCAGGGCGGACATGGCACGTCGGAGTACTACATGATCCGCGACTTCCTCGCGGCCATCGAGCGCAAGGCCCGTCCGCCGATCGACGTCATCCGTTCCATGGACTTCACCGTCCCGGGCATCGTCGCCCATGAATCAGCCATGAAGGGCGGCGTCTGGATGGATGTGCCCAGGTTCGACTGGTAGGTCCGATGATTTTCCGTCCTGTCGCAAGAGGCTGCTAAGGAGCGTTATTTGTCATTCCCGCGAATGCGGGAATCCAGAGCCTTCCTTCGGCGCGCAAGCTACGCGCCGAACACCTGGATTCCCGCTTGCGCGGGAATGACTTAGCCGAGATATGGGAGGATGCGCCATGGATTCGGGACTGTTCCTGGCGGGCGCGGCGGAGGTGGACATCACGCCGCCGGTCGGCACTGCGCTGGCCGGTGACCTTAAGCCGCGCAAGTCCGTGGGGGTGCAGGATCCGCTCACGATCAAAGCCATAGTCCTGTCCTCCGGCGGGGTCAAGCTGGCATACGTGCTGCTGGACCTGATCGCGCTCGAGCGCAAGGATGGCGACGCGGCCGTGTCGCTGGCCGCGCGGCGGACCGGCATCCCGGAGCAAAACATCGTCTGGGCCGCCAGCCACACGCACACCGGGCCGTACACGATCCAACTCTTCGATGACCCGTCGCCGCTTGACGCGGCCTGGTTCGCCGGTATTCCCGCCAAGTTCGCCGACGCCGTCGAGGCCGCTTGCCGCTCCATGCGCCCCGCGCGGATGAGCCGCGAGCGCGCCTACTGCCATCATGTTCTCCACAACCGCCGATACAGGTACAAGGACGGCCGCGAGATCAACACCTGGCTCCTGCACTCTGGCGAAGAAGAGGTCCAGTGCCTCGGCGCCGCCGCGCCCATTGACCCGGAGGTGGGCATCCTCTGCTTCGACGACGCCGGCGGCGCATTCGACTTCGCTCAGGGCCGCCCTGAGCAACGTCGAACGGGCGGCGCGCCCATTGCCGTCCTGTGGCATTACTCCCTCCACACGAACGCGAACTTCGGGAAATGCTTCAGCGCTGACTATCCCGCCGTCGTCGCGGCGCGGCTGCGCGAGCGGTTCGGACCGGACGTCGTGCCGATCTTCGTCCCCGGCACGTTCGGCGACATCAACCCCACCCTGGGCTACCGCGAGGTGGGCGACGCGCTGGCGCGCGTTATCCTCCAGAGGCTGGAGAAGCGGAAGCCCGGCCTCGGCCCCGTTCCGCTGGGAGCGCTCAAGCAGGAGATCACGGTCCCCTGGCGCGACCTCGCCGCCGATCCGGAAGCGCGCATCCGCGCCTCGCAATGGTCTCCGGAGGCGCAGGAAGTTTTCCGCCGGGAGGTCGCGTGCATGCGCCGCGCGGGCAGGACGGACGATCGCACGCTCTTGCAGGCGTGGCGGATCGGCGAGGTCGCCTTCGCCAGCCTGCCGGGCGAAGTATTCGTCGAGTGGGGCTTGAAGATCAAGGCGGAAAGTCCCTTCCCCTGGACGTTCTGCGTGGAACTCGGCGGCGACTACCTGGGCTACCTCGTGACCGAACAAGCCTGGCGCGCCGGCGGCTACGAGTCGCTGACCGCCCGAAGCGCCCGGCCGAGCGTGGGCGGAGTGGCAATGATGGTCGAGGCCGATCTCGCGCTGCTGCGCAAGCTGTGGGAAAAGGGACGCAGCGCATGAGCTGCAAGCGTGCGGTCAGGATTCTTCATAACGCCCGCGTACCGGCAGACCGCCGAAGAATTGCTTGACGGGTGAGACCTGAGATAGGGCCACCGAGCCATCCGGTCAATGCCGCAGGCCTCTTTCGCGCCGAAACACCCCCAGAATTTGATTGCGTCGCTCCGCGGGTGTTATAATCGTCTTCGCTTGGGCCTGAAGACTGGTCCGTTTCCGCAAAACGAGCGAACATGTGAGCCTGGATTTGCCAGATGGGGAGTGCATTCCGTCGGCGTAGCCGTTGCGTATCTTCTTTCATGGGAAGTAGTTGAGAGTGCATTTCAGCCGGCTGGGGGAGAAAAACTCAGTTGTTTTCTGGCTCGGGAAAGATAGAATCCAGGGAGCCGCTTCATGATGGCTGTGAACCGGCGATTATACTGGAAATCGCGGCTTGGACCCCTGCTCAAAAACTGTGCGATGCCCGAAAAAATGGTTGACACGGGTGACACAATTGGTAGTATACATATGGGGGTTCACCGCTAACCGTCGTGGGGAGGGCGCCGTATGGCAGATTCGGGTTCTCTAAGGACGGGTTTGATATCCACTCTGCACAGAACGGCGGCGATCGCGGCAATGGCGGCAGTCGCGGCGTTGTTCGGGGCGAATTTTGTGCCGGCTGCCGAGAGCGAATCCGTTTTTATGCGAACCGGTTCGGAGACGACGCTCAAAGTGGCCTTTCCTGTCGCAAGCATGTCGGCGGAGAATGCCAACGTAGTCGGCGTCTCGCCGCCGAAAGATGCGGATAAGACTCAAGTCCTCCTTAGCGCCAAGGCGGTGGGCGCAACGACTGTCACGTTGCACGGCGAGGCTGCAGACGCAACGGCGACCTACAATGTCGTCGTCCTGAACCTCCTGCCCGATGACGTCAGGGATCTCGTCAAGTCAATCCCCGGCGTGGAAGTGAAAGCGATTTCCACGGGTGTGATTGTTCAAGGGGTCGTCTTCAACAAGAAGGACAAAGATCAGGTTGATGCGATCTGTGCGCAGCGGGCCCATGACATTTTCAATCTGGTCCAGTACGACCCTGTTCATCCGCTGCTGCTGAAGCGGATCAAAGAGTGGATTAACATGCCCACCGTCGAAGTCAAGCCCAGCACCGACACCGTTGTGCTCGCAGGAACCGCGGTGAACGATGATGCCAGGAAGCGCGCGGAGGATTTGGCGAAATCCCTCGCCGACAAGGTTCTGAACGTCATCGTTGTGCAACCTCAACAGATTGAATTGGATTGCGTGTTCATCAGCGCCGACCGGGACTGGCGGAAGAACCTCGGTGTGAACCTGCTGGGCAACGCCATCAGCCTCGGCGCCTCTGTCACAACCAACGCGCCGGTCCAATCGAGCTTCCTGGGAAACAGCAGCTATCACATCACAGCCTCCGGCAGCGCCGTGATCGACTGTCTGGAGCAGAACACGCGGAACAAGGTGCTGTGCAAACCGCATATGACGGTTGTAAGCGGAAAGCCGGCTGAGGTGCTTTCGGGCGGGGAGATTGGCCTTCGGCTCGGCAGCAACGATGTGAAGTATCTTCCCTTCGGCCTTAGCATGAAGATCCTGCCGACCCTCGACGCGGATAACAACGTTCAATCGGATGTGGTGTTCGAGTTGAGCAGCGTCCCCACTCGGTCCGATACGGGTTTTGCAGACATCAGCCAGACGGCGTTCAGAGTGAGCACGACCGTGCGCTGCAAGCTGAACGAGACCATCATCTACACCGGCCTCAAAGACACGCGCGCAGATACTGTGGAAGAGCGTACCCCGATCTTGGGGTACATACCGCTTATCTGCTATCTCGGTTTCCGGAATACGCGGGTAGTTGAAAGGGAGAACGAAGTGCTCGTCTGCATCACGCCTTACCTCTCCACATCTCTCTCGATTCCCCAGGCCGGTAAGCAGGGCGCGGAAGAGTCAAAGAAACTGCTGCAGCAGGAACAGCCCAAGGAATAGTTATCACCGTCGGTCTTCTTGCGCCGGCAGTCCTCGTGAAGTGGCGCACCGTGAAACAACCGTCTTGCCTCCCATCACGGCCGCAACGCCACGCCGGTCGTAATCCACTTCCGGCCGGACTGCGGCGCCAGCACTTTTTTCGAGGCGACGCCCGAGCGAGATTAAGGGAGATGCGAAGCCATGACGCGGGTCCCTTATCAGGAGATGCTCAACGAGTTTCTGCGCGTCCTCCTCAAGTGCGGATTCCGAAGAGACCGCGCCGAACTCTGCGCCCGGCTGTTCGCCGACGCGAGCCGCGACGGCGTCCCCTCTCATGGGCTGAATCGTTTCCCCTATTTCATCAGCGATGTCCGAAAAGGGATCGTCCAGATCCACGCCGAGCCGGTCCAGGTGGAAAACTTCGGCAGCCTGGAGCGGTGGGACGGCCAACAGGGCCCCGGACCGCTCAATGCGCATTTCTGCATGGGCCGGGCCATAGAACTGGCGCGGCAGTCAGGCATGGGCTGCGTCGCCCTCAAGAACACCAACCACTGGCAGCGCGCGGGGAACTATGGCTGGCAGGCGGCCGAGGCGGGGTGCATCGGGATTTGCTGGACCAACACGATCTCCCTGATGCCGCCCTGGGGCGCCAGGGAGCCGCGCCTGGGGAACAATCCGCTGGTCATCGCGGTCCCGCGCCCCGGCGGGCACGTGGTCCTGGATATGGCGTTGTCGCAGTTCTCCGGCGGCAAGGTGCACATCCACCGAAGGAGCGGCGAGTTGCTGCCGGTGGAGGGCGGGTATGACCGCGAAGGGCGCCTCACGCGCGACGCGAACGAGATCGCGGAATCTCGGCGCCCGTTGCCGATCGGTTACTGGAAAGGCTCGGGGCTGGCGCTGATGCTCGACCTGGTCGTCTCTCTCCTGTCCGGCGGGCTGGCAACGCACGAGATCGGCAAGCTGAACCACGAGAGGAACGTGTCGCAGATCTTCATGGCCTTCGACCTCGCGCGTCTGGCGCCGGGTTCCCTTGCGGCGCGGGTGGTCAATGACGCCGTGGACAGCATCCATGCCGCCGCGCCGGCCGGTGAAAACAGCAAAGTGCTCTACCCGGGCGAGAGGGCTCTCGCCGAACGCCGCGAAAACCTGGAACGCGGCATCCCGGTCGAGCCTTCACTCTGGCAGAACGTAAAAGAACTGTGAGAGGGCGGCGGCAGCGGTCAGTTGGACCAGGGTTCAGGAGGGGAACTAAACATGATGATGCGCCTGATGAGACAAACAGGTACCTTGACGGCTCATCCTGGGAAACCGTCCTTATCCCTGCTGCCCGCCGCGGTTCTGGCAGGCGGCCTGGCGATGACAGCGGTGGGGCGCTCCTCGCCGGCCGCCGAAGTTCCTCCGGTTGACACAATGGATTACGTCAATGACGCAGCCGCGCAGGCGGCCTGGCAGCCCATGTTCGGGACAGCCTCGGTCTCGGTCGTCCGCGCGCCCGATGCCGCCAAGGCGCTGAAGATGCCGTGCAACTTCAACGGCACGCGGATCGAGCGCGCCTCCTGGGACCATCCCGTGAAGCTGGACCTGTCCGATGCGTCCTGCCTGCAATTCGAAGCGGCCTGCGACGACCCCGCGCCGGTTGCCGGCTTCAGCTTCTACCTGCACAGCGGCGACGGCTGGTACAGCGGACATTTCGCCGCCGCCTCAGCCGAGTTCGCCGAGGTCACGATCACAAAGTCGGAGATGGGGATTGAGGAAAAGCCCGCAGGCTGGGCCAGGATTGACACGCTGCGGATATCCGCCTGGCGCGCCCTGGATAAGGACACGGCCCTGCGCATCCGCAACCTCCGCGTCATCAGGGGCGGCGGCGCCATCGCCGTCGTCCGCGCGGAATCCGCCGCCTTCGCAGCCAGGGAGGAATGGCCCTCGGCCCGGCAGTTTGCCGGATCGCTCAGCCGGAGACTGGAAGAACTGGGCCTGGATTACACGCTCCTCAGCGATCTGGACCTGACTGCGGAGCGGCTGGCGGGCAAACGGCTCGTCATCCTGCCCTACAGCCCGAATATGCCGGAGGATGGGGTCGCCGCGCTGGAGAAATTCCTGGCCGGCGGAGGAAAGATGCTCGCGTTTTACGCCCTGCCTGGCCCGCTCCAGCAGGCCGCGGGCCTGCGCCTCGGGCGCAACGTGTCGGGCGAGGGGCGTTTCAGTTCCATCCGGCCGGCGGAGGGCGGCTCGCTCCCCGGCATCCCGCCGGTCGTCAAGCAGGCGTCCTGGAACATCGAGGAATGCCAGCCGATCCCCGGCCGCAGCAAGGTGGCGGCGGAGTGGTACGATAGCGGCGGCAAACCCGCCGGCGAGGCGGCCATCGTCGCCTCGGACAATTGCGTCATGATGACGCACGTCCTGCTGGACGACGATGCGCCCGGCAAGCGGCGGCTCCTGATGGCCATGGTCGGGGCAATGGCGCCGGATTTGTGGCCGGCGGCGGCGCGGGCGGGCCTCGACCGCGCGTTGATGGCCGGGGATCATAAGGACCTGTCTGAGGTCCAGCGGCTTGCGGCGGAGGCCGCCGGCGAACCGGCGCGCGCCGCCTTCGAGGCCGCCCTGGCCGGCCGCCAGCGCGCCCTGGATTTGGTCGCCCAGGGGCAGCCCATAGCGGCGATGGACCTCGTCGAGCAGACCCATCAGCAGGTGATCAGGGGCTGGTGTCTCCTGGAGCAGCCGGCGCGCGGCGAGCGCCGCGCCTTCTGGTGCCATAACGCGTTCGGCGTCGAGGGCATGGACTGGGACGCCGCCGTCAAGAACCTTGCCGACAACGGCTTCACCGCCATCCAGCCGAACATGCTCTGGGGCGACACGGCGTTCTACAACAGTTCCGTTCTTCCCGTGAACCCGCTGGTCAAGGACAAGGGCGACCAGATCGCCCTGTGCGTGGCGGCCTGTCGAAAGTACGGGCTTCAATGCCACGTCTGGAAGGTCAACTGGAGAATGCGCGAACTGGGAGAGTTCGCCGCCCGGATGAAGCAGGAAGGGCGCACCCAGGTCGGGCCCGACGGCAAGCCGATCGAGGGCGGGCGGTGGCTCTGCCCCAGCCATCCGGCCAACCGGAAGCTCGAGACCGACGCCATGATCGAGGTCGCCACCCGATATGACGTGGACGGCATCCACTTCGATTACATTCGCTACCCGGGCCCCGAGGGCTGCTTCTGCGCCGGCTGCCGCGAACGCTTCGAGAAATCCATCGGCCGCAAGGTCGCCCGCTGGCCCGCGGACGTGCAGGACGGCCCGCTGCGAGAGCAGTGGCTGGACTTCCGGCGGGACAACATCACGGCCGTCGTCGCCGCCGTCAGCCGGGAGGTGCGGAAGGTCAAGCCGAACGTCAAGATTTCGGCGGCGGTGTTCTCCAACTGGACCGTGGACCGGGACAACGTCGGGCAGGACTGGAAGCTCTGGTGCGAGCGGGGCTACCTTGATTTCGTCTGCCCGATGGATTACACGCCCGACAGCGCCGAGTTCCGGGGCCTTGTGCAGCGGCAGATGCAGTGGGCGGGCAAAGCGGGCTGTTACCCGGGGATAGGTTTCAGTACTTGGGGCCCGGGGGCCGACATCTTCACGTTGTTCCGAATGATCCAAATCACCCGCCAGGCCGGCACGGGAGGATTCACCATCTTCAACTATGCGCCGGCCGAGGCCAGGGAGCTCGTCCCTTTGTGCGGACTGGGGATCTCGCGAAAAGATTAGACGTGGAGTTCTGTCCGTTCTTCATAATCGTAATCCTGATCGTACTCGGCCTTCGTTTGGCTTAAGTGGGGGAAGCGCATGCACAAGGAAACGATGACCCCTCGCGAGCGGTGGCTGGCCGTACTGCGGCGCGAGAAGCCGGACCGCGTGCCGATGGATTACTGGGCGACGGCGGAAGCGACCGCGAAGCTGAAGCAGCACCTCGGCCTCTCCACGACCGAGGAGCTGTTCGCGCGATTGCACATTGATGTCCCGCTGGGCGTCGGCCCGGAGTACGTCGGGCCGAAGCTGCCGCCGGACACGAACCTGTACGGGGTCCGGCAGCAGACGATACGGCACGAGGGTGGCGCGTACCTCGAGAATGCCGACGCCCCGCTCGCCCGGTACAACTCCGTCGCCGAAATCGAGAAGAACTACCGCTGGCCCAGCATCGAGTGGTTTGACTTCTCCCACCTGCCGAAGCAGGTCCGGGGGCAGGAGCACCGCCCGATCCGCGGAGGCGGGTCGGAGCCGTTCCTCACCTATAAGTCGCTGCGCGGGCAGGAGCAGGCGTTCATGGACCTGGCGCTCAACCCGGAAATAGTCCACTACTGCCTCGACAAGCTTTTCGACCTCGCCTATGAGCAGACGCGCCGGATATACGAGGCGATCCCCGGCAAAGTCACCATATCGTATATCGCCGAGGATATGGGCGGACAGAGTGACCTGATGTTGTCCGTCCAACACATCCGCGAGTTCCTGTTGCCGCGGATGAAACGGATGATCGCCCTGGCGCACAGCGCCGGCGCATACGCCTTCCATCACAACGACGGCTCCTGCTGGCGCATCCTGCCGGACATGATCGAGGCGGGGATTGACGTGCTCAATCCCATCCAGTGGCGATGCAGAGGGATGGAGCGCGATCGGCTGAAGCGCGACTTCGGCGCCAAGCTCATCTTTCACGGCGCGGTGGACAACCAGCACACGCTTCCCTTCGGCACGGTCGCGGAGGTGCGGCAGGAAGTCATTGACAATCTGCGCATTCTCGGCGCCGGGGGCGGTTACATCATCGCCCCGTGCCACAACATCCAGGTCGTCGGCCCGGCGGAGAACGTCGTGGCGATGTATGAGACCGGGTACGAATTCGGCTGGCGCTGACCGGCTCGCGCTGGCGCCGATAGCGTCCGGCCGCAAGCCCGCTGGAGACTCGCCGTCAGTCTCGCTCCACCAATCGCAGTTCGCCGGCCCGGGCCTTGGTCGTGAACCCCGGTGCGTCGCCCCGGTCATCGCTGATCAAGAGCCAGTGTACGCGGGGACCTACCGCGCCGACCTTTTCCACGATCGGCCAGTCTCGGTCGAGCGCAACGAGGAACATGCAGCCGATATGCCGGTCCGCACATATCGCGCCGTTCGCCGGATCGGACTCCACCGCCGCCGCCAGGCGGTCCAACTTGGGCCAGTAGACGGCCAGTTGGCGCGTCTGCTGAAGATCTCCTGTCCAGTATATTCCCGCCACGGCGAGCTGCGCCGCGACGAGCCCGGCAAAAACCGGTCGGCGGAAACGATCCCAGGGCGCGGCGAAGAACCACATGGACGCCCACAGGACGGGCAGCATCGGCATCATATAACGCGTTCCTTGCTCGTAAGGCCACACAATATAAATTCCTAGATAAAACGGGAATGCCCACGCGAGGACGTTGGGCGCGCTCATCGCGAAACGCCGCCAGCCAATGGCGAAGGCGATGAAGACCGGCAGATAGACGAACAGCGTATTGGGAATCCAACGGCCCTTCGCATCGTAGCTCTTGAACATGCCGGGGACCAGCAGGCGACCGACCTCCGCGATGTGAAGCCGCGCCCCCTCGACAAGCTGCGCGGGCAGCGACTTGTTCGGATCGCGCATTAGGCGGGCGTACGTCCCAGCCTCCGGCCCTCGCTCAGCGGCTGTGGCAGATTGGCGCGAAATGACCCCTATCGCCGACGCCAGCGCGATGACCGAAGCGATGCCGCCCAGGAGAAAGCACCGGCCCCAGGAGACTCGGCGCCGGCACGCCAGCACGAACAGCGTCAGGGCGAACCCCGAAGCGATGAACACGCCCGCCGGTCGTATCCAGCAAAGGAATGCGAGCAACGCGCTGCCGCCCAGCGTCAGGCCGATCGCCTGGCCGATAGGGCGCTCCGCCGCCAGGGTCAGCAGGTTCGCTGCCCAGATCATCACCGCCATCAGCCCTATCTCAGGCATAGTGCGGCGGTAGTAATACCAGAACCCGACGTTCGTCATGACCAGCGCCGTAAGCAGCAGCGCGTGGTTGCCGAAGTATTTCCGGCTCCAGAGGTACAGCCCCAGCATGAACAGCACGGCCAGAGCCCACTGAATGAAGCCGATGGCGACAAACGGCCGGACAGCCTGCAAGGCGAAAGCAGGAGCGATAAGGAGCGGATAGCCGATAGGATAGTAGAGATACCGTTCGCCGGAGAACTTGGTGAAGCCGCGACCGGCGCTGATACTCTTGGCAATGGAGAGATAGGATGCCTCGTCGGGGCCTGGGAGCCACCCCGGGCCGATCTGCATCGCCAGCAGCGCCGCGAACACGATCAGCCAGAAGACGAAATGCTCTTCCGCCTTCAGCAGGTAATCCTTCGGCGGCCGAAAGTCCATCCCGTTGCTCCAGGACCGCCCCCATCTTACGCGGCCAGTTTCAGGCGGGCGTCATCGGCGCTCGGCTGCGCGACGCGCCGAAAACCGGCGATTCGTTCCCCAGACCGATCCCGTGAATCAGGCGCGCAAAACGCCGCCGGAATTTTAGCAGATCCCGCGCCGCTCGGCAAACACCCGCGAGAAGGCTTGACGAGAGGAAAGGAAAGAGTAAACTGCCTGCGGCCTTTGAAACGGAGGCGGCAACGCCGATGAAAATCGCCCTTACGAACGTGGATTTCGACCCGGCCCGAGGCGGCGCCGAGACCTACGCCCGAAACTTCGCCCGGAAGCTCCTCCGGGAAGGCCATGAGGTCCACGTTTATACTGCCACATGGGACGCGGCGGAAAAGGGGCCCGTCTATCACCGTGTTCCTCTTCCCCCCTTCCATTTCCTGCGAGATTATGCCTGGGCCCTGCGCACCCGCGACCTGCTGCTCAAGGAGAAATTCGACCTCATCCACGGCTTCGGCAAGAGCGTGTACATGGACGTCTATCGGCCCGGAGGCGGAGTCCGTCGGGCGGAGTTGGAATACAAGGCCAGGATGGCCCAGGGAGCTGCACTCCGGGCGTGGGTACGCTTGACGAACGGGCTGCGGCTGCAACATCAGCTCTTGCTCCGGCTGGAGAGAATGCAGTTCGCGCCGGGCGGCGCGCACGAAATCATCGCCGTCTCGCACATGGTCCGCAGCGAGATGATGCGGTACTATCACTGTGAGCCGGAACGCATCACCGTCATCCATAACGGCGCCGACCTGGCCCGGTTTACGCCCGACTTGCAGGAGAGGTTCCGGAAACCCGCGCGGCAGCAGCTCGGCCTCCCGGACGACGAGATCATGCTCCTCCTCGTCGGCCACAACTATCGGCGCAAAGGCGTGCCGTTTTTGATTCGCGCGCTCCCGGCCCTTCGAAAGCTGGGGCTGCCGTTCCGCGTATGCGTCGTCGGGCAAGGCCGCCGAGCTCCCTGCGACCGGCTGGCCCGGAAGCTCCGGGTCGGCGACCTTATTCAATACGTGGGCCCAGCCAGCTTGCCGGAGAAGTTCTACGCTGCGGCGGACATCTTCTGCCTGCCGAGTCACTACGACCCTTGCGCCAACGCCCTGCTCGAGGCGCTCGCCTGCGGCCTGCCCGTCGTCACGAGCGCCACGAACGGCTCCGGGGAACTGCTCACCGACAAGGAAGGCTATGCCGTCCCGTTCGGCGACGTGCCGCAACTGGCCCGGCGCATCGGCGAGTTCTTCAACCGCGACCGCCGCCGGGCCGCATCGGTCGCCGCGCGCGCCCTGGCCGAGGCCCACTCAGCCGAGCGCAATTTTGAGGAGGTGATGAAGGTGTACGCCAAGGCGCTCGCGCGAAAGCGCGCGCCGGCGACCTGAATTGCGTCCCCCCGATCGCATTTTGTTCTGCCGGCGCTAAAGTTTCAGTTTGTAGACGTGCTCAGATAGCGCGGCAAACTCGTCACTGAACTCTCCCGGACTCGAGGCGATGATGCGCCCCTCGCCAAGCGCTTCAATGCTGGTTCCGGCGCGAAGTCCCTCCATACGAATGACGGCCTTGCCGCCGGAGCCCATGTTCTGGGCGAAGATGAAAACCGAACCCTCGGATTCCGTCGCCTTGCAGCGGCACGGCAGTCCGTTGTTTAGGGTCATCTCAACCTTGCCGCGCGCAGGTTCGCCGAGAATGGCTGGCGCAAGATGGCCGATCTGCTCATTAAGTTGCTTCAGCGCCATCCTCATTTTATCGCCCAGGGCCGGCGGGTTGCCGCCCTGTGGCGTGCGATAGCCAATCGCCGTTGCTCCGTGAATAATCGCGCTCCAGATTGCGCCTCTGGCTTGTGCCGGTTCCAGAGATGAAGTCGCTTCCAGCCAGAATACGACGGGCCGCCTCGGGCCGGCGAGGCGGCCGAGCTCGTCCACTCCTTCTCCGACGCGGTTCAGCCACTCTGCCTGGGTTGTTGCGGGGTCAGGCGCCAGTACGAATCCCGCCGCATCGCAGTTCTCGACGTATTCAGGATATATCCGCTGACGGCTCTCTGGGTCCCACATCGTCGCCGAGGGCATGAAGCCGGTGCTGAGCGCGAGAAAAACGGGCCGGGTCTTCTGCATCTTTTTCATCCAGTGATAGACGGCGGCCGCTTTTTCCACGGAGCGGAGCTCCGGCTCATAATCATAAAGCCAAACCCGCTGGCCGTTCGCGTCAAAGGCTCCGATCTGTTTCACAAAACCATAACCCGCTTCCCCCGGATAAACAGACACAACGCGGAAAACCAATTCCTTGAAACTGACGGGGCTTTCCAATTTGAACACCTGTTTTCCAGGCTCTCTTTTCAGGCTGGCTTTGAGGATCTCCTTTCCATCGGCGAGGAAGACCATCTCTTTGGCATCCTCGCGAGTACCCGCCGGTATGATCCAAACCGCCAGGCTGCGCACCGTCACCGGTTTCGCCAATTTTATCTTAACTTCGGCGCCCTCCATTGTTTCCAACAGGACGCCTTCCTCCGTGGATGTGGGATCGAATGCCTCCTGCGCCGCGCCATGAGGCCGGTGCGGCCTGTTGAGGATCTCGGCGTCTATTTTTACAGGCATGGGCGGGGTGGGCATCATCGTCACAGGACGGTCCGGCTGATCTTCGTGTGTCAGACCCAATAAGTCCGGATGACCGAACACTTCCGTGTCCGCTCCCAAAACTCCATAGAGTCCTTTATCCGCGATTCTCCTGATAAACTCCCGACCATAATGGAATGCCCAGGTGCTCTCGCCCGCGTCGCCGTTCACAAATACCGTATTGGCTCCGAGATCCAGTGCTTCCTGGACCTGGGCATCGGCCTGGACAAACAGTGTTGGAGGAACTTTCCCATTCAGAAGATCGGCGCCAAGCGCCCATGCGTCCTGAATCTGCGGCTTCGCTTGAGCGAACAGCATGAGCGGAAAGAATTTCTTGCCATTGACAAGGAATTCTCGATTCGATCCGATGTTTACCTGGCCTTCCTCGTCAATCTCTTTCCGGAAGACCGTAACGGGCGGCATCCCGGCGCTCCGCCGGTATTTGGCCCACATCCCGTCAATGAATTTGTCGTCGCCGGGGAAAGCATGCATCCCAAGACACCAGGGCTTGTTCTCATAATCTGCGCCAAGGGCCGTCTTGATCATCTTCACATGCTCGGCGTCCTCTTCGTACATCCAGCGGTCCATATAAGCGAAGAACGCGTCGTGGTCCCAAATCTTTTCGGCTTTCATGAGGTGCGCGGCCAAGGCTTCCGCAACGGAGGAACTGATGGAAGAAGCCCTCCGATATCCCTCGGACTGCGTGCGATCGGGACCGGGCCATAATCCCGGCCACAGATGCTCGTAAGGACCTCGGTCCGTCTGCCCGGTCAATGGGAACTCGCCTGTGTAACGAACGTTCGCGCCGGTCCAGGTCTGTCCAAATTCCGTGGCCTGGTCCTCGCTGAAAGCGGTCTCCGGAGCGTTCTTGCTGATGTTCAGCATCTCCTGGTCCTGCAGCAGGATGGCGGCGAAAATGATGGGGAATTTGCGCCCATAGCCGAATCCGCCCTGAGAAATCCAACCGCCGGATTCCCCGCTCTTCCCGCGCTTGGCAATCGCCCAATTGTCAATTCCAACCTGGATCATGCCCTGACACAGCCTGGTTTTTTGATCCCGCGGCGCATCCGTGCAAAGCTGCAACGCGGCCACTCCTACGACCGAACTGATTTCACGCCCGTAACCCGGCATGTTGTCGGCGGGATGCATGTCCCGGCTTTCCCATGAGTAGACGTGGTCAATCCATGGACGTTGAAAGGCACGCTCCAATTCCAACCATGACCAAGTAGGTTTGTCAGCGGGCGCTGCCACGCCGGGCAACCGCTCCCAATGAATTTCAGCGGCGCGATGGAGGACGTCTTTCTTCAGATCACAATAACCGGGGCGAAAAGTATCCGCTGGAACGGGTTCTTTAAGACACGTCAGCACCGCGGCCGCCTTAATGAAATACGACTCGTTTCCAGGCACTTTGTCAGCGACTTGTCCGGGTTCAAAACTGATCATGGAAACCAACGAATCTCCCGGCTTGAGTTCCAGGGGATACTTCGCCGCCAATTCCTCCCGAAAACCATTGGCAAATCGGCCGTCATAGGCGCTGAAAGCCGTTACGGGCGGATTCAGCATCGAACCGTTGCGAAACGTTCTCCCTTCCCCGTTCGGCGCCGGCGTAACCTGAACTGCGTTCACCGGCCCAACCACATAGTAGTCGCCGGTTATGAATTGGCCCACGGGCGCGGTTTTGTCGAACTTCCATGTGATCCCATATTGGGAAACGCTGTCCTGCAACGGCAGCTCTTTGAGCGCCGGTGTGTGAGGAGCATCGGCCGCCAGGCCCATGCTGCCGCAAAACCCGGCTGCGACGAACAGGTTCAGCCATATCCATAAGGACTTCATGGTTCTCCTCTTTCGGCCGGGATTCCCCATTGGGCCGCACTCCACACGTCCGGCGGACAAGCCCTGCACGTTACGGTCCGGCATAGACGCCGTATTCTAGCATCAGAGGTCGCCTCATCAAACACTTGCTCGTCGCGAATTATTTTCTTGACACCGACAGCGGCCGGGCTTACCATGATGTCGGCGCACCAGGGGCGCCTCCTGGTCTGCGGAAAGGGCCGAGCCCACCTGAGCGGGAAAACTTGGCGAACCTTCTTTTCCGCCTGATCTTGCAGACCGCGGGCGAACGTGGAAAGAAGGCGCCTCATGAGCCTCTCGCTGCCCGACCGCCCCAACCTCGAACAGCTCCGCAAGCAAGCCAAGGAGCTGCTCAAAGGCCACAAACACGGCGACGCCTCGGCCTGCCGCATCCTGCGACACCTGGGCCGCTTCGCCGCCTCCTCCGACGAGGACGTCCTGAAGGCCAAGGTCGTCCTTTCAGAGGCGCAACATGCGCTGGCCAAGGAGTACGGCTTCAAGAACTGGGCGGCGCTGGTGCGCTGCGTCAGGAAAGGGCCGTCGCCTGGCCAACAATGGACCTACCACGCGACGCCCTTGGTGGCGAATGTGATGAAGAGCTGGCTGAGCCCGGCACTGCTCAGGGAAGGATCGGGCGGCCGGTGCCAGTTATGCGATAAGCCCGCGACCATCCACGTCACGGACAAAAGCGAAGGAAAGTTGGTCGAGCAGCACTATTGCGCCAAGCATGCCGAGGAGAACGTCCTTGTGCAGGGAGCCTTCCGCAGTTTACTTTACCCTGCGAAGTACACTGTCACCGTGTCGGTCACGCAGGACCAGCTCGATCGGCAGGAAGCCGTACCGGTCACTTTGCCCGATGGATCCGTAGTGCCGATACGCTTTCCCCGGGACGCCATGGACGGCCTCACGATGAGGGACGGGCCAAAGCCCGGCGCTGCGGAGAAGTACTGTGTTAATTTCCTGCTGAAGATCATTCCCCCTCCTGCGCAACGTTGACAGGGGCAGGCCGCATGTGTCCTCCTTGGCCCGATCATCTACGCAACGCGCCCCTTCAGGTATTGGGCTTGACAGCTATAGCGGAATACGCTATAGTGCCAACTGAGGTAGATGAAAACATGCAGATTTGGATGTCCCAGGTCAAAAAAGGTGTCATCGAGCTGTGGCTCCTGGCCATGCTGGCCAGAGGTGAGACGTATGGCTACGAGCTGCTTCAGGAGTTGTCCGTCAAGGCTGGCACGGAGGTCAGCGAGAGCGCCGTTTACCCGCTGCTTGCCCGCCTGACGCGGGAGGGATGGGTGACTGTCCGCGTATGCCCATCCCCGGCCGGGCCGGCGCGGCGATATTATCGGCTGACGCCGCTGGGCGTGGCGCGGCTTGAGCAGATGAAGGACTACTGGGCTAAACTGCAAAAAGCGTCGGACACGATTCTGTCAGGAGGGCAAGACTGATGGAACAGGATCTGAATCTGAATCCGGACGTTCGAGATGAAATGGATCGCTACCTGGCTTCCGTGGCCGAAGCTTTGCGTCGAACCGGGACGGCAGAAAACGACGTGCAGAGCGTCCTGCAGGACGTGCGCAGCCACATGATGGAGTTGCTCGCGGCGCGCGCCCAAACGCCCACGCTGCGCGACGTTCGCGAAGTGATCGCTGCCATGGCTTCGCCGGAGACCTATGCCGAATCGCCCCAGCCGGTGCAGGCTCCCACAGACACCTCGCCGAAAGAGGACAAGTACATCCTGTGCGATAGCCACAAACGGCTTCTGATGGTCTTCGGGTTCGTTGTGATCCTTGTTGGACTCGCACTGGCCTTTGGAGGCGAGGAAAGCCTGCCGGTCGTAGGCTTGGCCATCATCGCCGGATTATTATTCGTGAAGTGGGCAATCAGGCCGGTGAGCACGGCCTCCTTGCTGAAAAAGGAAAGAGAGGTCTTGTCCGACAATCATAAACTCCTGTTGATGGTCTTCGGGTTCGTGGTGGTGCTTGCAGGACTCGCACTGACCTTTGCAGACAGGGAAAACCTTCCGGTCGCATGCCTGGCCGTCATCGTCGGATTGATATTCGTGAAACGGGCCGTTCGATCGAGGATTCCATCCGGCCTCGTCGAGTCATCCCAGCCGGCGGATCCATCCGCTTTGCCGGCCAAGGGACGGTATCCGCTATCCGCCAGTCACAGAACCCTCTTGTTGATCTTCGGAATGGTCCTGATCCTTGCCGCATTGGGAATGGCCTTCTGCAGAACGGCGAGGTTCCTGATCGCCTTCCTGGCCATCATCGCCGGGTTGATCTCCGTCAAATGGGCCGTCAGAGGATCCGCTGCTACGGCGTTCGGGTGCCTTGCTGCGATGCTGACGGCGCTCGCAGCTTTTACTCTGCTGGCGCTTCTACCGTGGGGCTTTTTCTGGGGGCGGATCGGATACCAGCCTGTGTGGCCGTTTCACGCGGCAATTCAAGGCTCCGGCCGCATCATCACGGAAACTCGGACTGTCGGCGCCTTCAGCCGCATCTCCGCCTCCGGCGCCAGCATCGTGAATATCACCCAGGGCGAGCCGCAGTCGCTGGCGGTCGAGGCGGATGACAACATCCTTCCGCTGATCGAGACCGCGGTGAGTGGAGACACACTCTGCGTCGGCTACAAGCCCGAACCTCTGGGCGGGATCAGTCCCAGCAAGCCGGTCACGGTCAATGTCACCATGAAGCAGATATCGGAACTGGAGGCCTCCGGCAGCACCCGAATTCACGCCGAAAGCATCACGGCGAACGACCTGGTCATCGGTGAAACCGGTGCGACTGAACTCGCCGTCGCTGCGCTCACGGCTCAAACGTTGAATGTGCAGATCAGCGGCGCGGGCAAATGTGACGTAGCCGGCAAGGTTGGCAGCCAGGTCGTTCACGGCAGCGGCGCCATTCATTATTCGGCCGGCAAACTTGAGAGCCAATCGGCCGAGGTGCACATCAGCGGAGCGGCCAGCGCAACCGTCTGGGCGAAGGAAACCCTGACCGTCCACGCCAGCGGCGCCTGCCACGTATCCTACTTTGGAACTCCGCGAGTGACCCAGGAAGCGAGCGGAGCATCCAGCATCAAGTCTTTGGGAAACCATTAGGGCATGGGTTCGGGTTACCGCGCAATTCTTCTCTAGGGGAGGAAGGACGACCAGGAAGATCATCGCCGGCGCCGCGTCGGTTGCAATGGTCGCATTGCTGAGCCGGTGCATCAGCCTCGAGGTTGGAACGCAATCGGAGACACATCAATCTAGGCATCAGTGAGGCTCCACGTGCTACGCACGTGGAGCCTCACTGCCCGTCCGAAGCTTCAAAGGAAAAAGAGACACGGATAGGGATGTCGCGGACAGGATCGGCGTTCTGCCTCATCATGGGGATGATCTCCGGGGTTGATGGGGTCCCGTTTTCCGTAATTCGATCCGGCTCGTCACAGTCTGCTGCGCCGGCTATCGCGTCACCGAGCCGACCATCATTCACAGGCAGGTTCGACGAGAGCGAGACATTGGCCATCGAGGACTCAAACCAAAACCCCTGCCTTGCCATCCTTGCTCTGTGCGATTCCGATATTCTGTAAGAATCAGCGGTAGCGTGCCCCGGCATTCAGCAAGCTTACTCGGTCGCTGAAACAGGTGATTTCTACAATGGAGTGGGCCGAATAGCTGGAAGAACAAGCCCGTCCTACGAAATTGGCCCGCTGTCTGCCCCTATGCTCTCCTGCTGCCAAAGGTGATGCGACAGTCTCCGTTGACCGGAATTCGGGCTTGACCGAGGCCACGGCGGGACATGCAGGGTCGATAAAGTGTCGGAAGTCGCCTTGACACCGGTCGTTTCGAGGTTACAATTTCGCTTGTGGGAGGCGGCCATCCTCGGAGGGACGGTCAAATGGCAAATTCCGAATGAAAGCTTGGAGCCCCTTGTTTGCGGCCCAGGACCGAGAGGGATGCACATGAGAATCCTGTACCTGGACCTCGACACCACGCGACCGGACCATCTGGGTTGTTACGGCTATCACCGCAGTACCTCCCCGAACATAGACCGGATTGCCGCTCAAGGCGTGCGTTTCACCAACTATTATTGCACGGACGCGCCCTGCCTGCCCTCACGTACGGCACTGATGAGCGGACGCTTCGGCATCCACACCGGCGTGGTCGGTCACGGCGGGACAGCGGCGGACATGCGGATCGAAGGCGCTTCACGCGACTTCCGCGACCGGCTCGGGAATGACGCTCTCCCCGCCTTCCTGAGGGCGGTGGGTTTCCGCACTGTCTCGATCAGTCCCTTTGCCGAACGGCACTCGGCGTGGCACTTCCTGGCCGGATTCAGTGAAATCCACAACACGGGTCGGCGCGGGGGTGAGTCCGCCGAGGAGGTCACCCCGACAGCCCTCAAATGGATCCGCGACAATGCCAGGCAGGACGATTGGTTCCTGCAGGTCAACTACTGGGACCCGCACACCCCTTATCGCGCGCCGGCCGAGTTCGGCAACCCCTTTAGAGAAGTCCCGCCGCCGGCCTGGGTGACCGAGGATGTACTTCGGCGCCAGCGCGCCAAGGCCGGACCGCACGGCCCCTGTGAACTGAATATGTATGACGACCGGGTCAGCCCCCGTTTTCCACGATACCCGGGCCAGATTCGCGACCGGGACGACATCAAGCGTTTCTTCGACGGCTACGATTGCGGAATTGCATACATGGACAGCCACATCGGACAGATCTTCCAGGCGCTTGAGGATCAGGGGGTGATGGACGACCTGACGATCATCATCAGTGCCGACCACGGCGAGAACCTCGGTGAACTGGGCCTCTGGGGGGAACACGCCACGGCCGACCACACGACCTGCCGCATCCCGATGATCCTCCGCTCGCCGGGCATCCGGCCGGGACGTGTGGACGAGGGCCTCCACTACCAGATTGACCTGGCGCCGACTCTGGCCGACCTGCTGGGTCGCGAGCCGGCGCAGCGATGGGACGGCCGCAGCTACGCCGGCGCGTTGCGCTCCGATGCCGAGGTCGGACGGGAGTTCGCGGTTCTCAGCCAGTGCGCCCACGTCTGCCAGCGCGGCGTGCGCTGGGGGCCGTGGCTCTATATGCGCACCTATCACTGCGGCTACCACCTTTTTCCCCGGGAAATGCTCTTCAGCATCGCCGAGGACCCGTACGAACAGCACAATCTCGCCGCCGAGCAGCCCGCCCTGTGCCGCCAGGGCGCCAGCTATCTCATGGAGTGGCATGACCGGATGATGTCAACCATGCCATACGACGTGGACCCGCTGTGGACCGTGATGAAGGAAGGCGGGCCGTTTCATGCGCGGGGGCGGCTGGCCGGGTACTGCGAGCGCCTCGAGGCCACTGGGCGCACCGAGGCTGCCGAGGCACTGCGGCGAAAGTACCCAGGCGAGCTCAAGCCGGGCCCCGGGTAGCAAGAGTTGCGCTGACCGAAAGGCATCTCCCAACCGAGCCGGCCGTGGGCAAGGACCAGCCGAAAATAGGGCTAAGCCGGCGAGAATGGCAGGACCGCTCTTCGGTGGTTCCGCGATTCGCGCCTACAGGAAGGAACTAAGGCATCGTTGCTGAAAGCGCTGGAGGCAGTCCCTCTCGATGAGTTGTCTGCCGTTAGCAGCGATGCCGGGTTTCGTGTCTGGTTTGAGAAGGATCTGCTTGCTACAGCTACCCTCGGAAAACGGTCCATGCCGAAAGACCTTCAACTGCTCGTGAAACCAGTCTCCGCAGATTGCAACCAGTACTGCGCCTATTGCTTCTATCGCCGTGCAGGGCGGATGTATCCGCAAGTTGAACCGCACCGGATGTCTGCACGCGTGCTGGAGGGCATAATTCGGCGGTATCTGCGTCTGCGTCTGCCGCAGTCCGTGTTCTGTTGGCAGGGCGGCGAGCCGACCCTTGCGGGTCTGGACTTCTACCGGCAGGCGGCGCTGCTGATGCAGGTGCACGGCGCGGCGGGCCAGAATGTTTCCAACGCCTTCCAGACGAACGGCCTGCTTCTCGATCGGAATTGGTGCGACCTGTTCCTCCGGTATTGTTTTCTGGTTGGGCTGAGTCTGGACGGCCCGGCAGAGTTGCACGACGCGTACCGGAAGGTTCGCGGGGACACGGGAAGCCACGAGGCCGTTCTCCAAGCCCTGCGGCTGCTTAGGGAACGCGGGGTGGAGTTCAATGTGCTCACAGTGGTGAACGACCTGACCGCAGGCCACGCCGGCCGAATCTACCGGTACTTTCGCGAACTGGGCATTACGCACATGCAGTTTATCCCGTGCGTGGAGGCTGCCGCGGAGAAGTCCGGCCCGGCGCCCTTCAGAGTCGTCCCCGAGGCGTATGGGGATTTCTTGTGCGAGTTGTTCGACCTCTGGCTGCAGGACGTGACCGCCGGTATCTCCATTCGGCTGTTCGACGCGCTGCTCCGCCGCGAGATCCTGGGCGAAGCCGGCCCGTGCGACCTGGACGGGGCTTGCGGCGAATACCTGGTCATCGAGTACAACGGCGACGCTTACCCGTGCGATTTCTTTGTGGAGCCTGAACAGCGTCTTGGGAACATCCTGACGACCCTGCCGGAGAAGCTGATCGAGCGCCGTCCGAGCCGGGAACTGCGCAAGGCACGCAGGCGCCTGCCTGCGGAATGCGTTTCCTGCACCTGGCGTGACCTTTGCCGGGGCGGCTGTCCCAAGGATCGGCTGCGCATCGCCGGACGATCGGACACGCCCACATGGCTCTGTAAGGCATACCGCCGCTTCTTTGCGCATGCCGCCGGTCCGATTCGCGCGCTGGCCAGCGCAAAAAGGCGAGACGTTCAACCTGCTACCGCCTTGAAGATCAGATAAGGGTTGGCCGCGACTTGAGCGACCTCAACGCCGAGAACGGGCGCGCGTCCTGACTCGGGCATGCCGGCGCGCGAAGGCCGGGCGGGCATGCGTGACCCCGCGCCACGAGGGCTTGGAAGAGGAGGAAGAGTTTGGCGCAGAAACCGCTCAACCTGCTGTTCATTATGACCGATCACCAGCGGTACGACAGCATCGGGATGACGCAGTCGGGGGTGGAAGTGACCCCGAACCTGAACCGGCTGGCGGCGGAGGGGGTGGTGTTCACGCGGGCATACACGACCTGCCCGCTGTGCGCGCCGGCGCGGACGGCGCTCGCCACGGGGAAGTACCCGACCGTCAATGGACTGATAACGAACGACTGGGAGGGCGTGACGGCGGGCGAACACAAGCCGATCCACGAGTTCCTGGCGGAGGCCGGGTACGAGATAGCGCACATCGGCGTGCATCACGTCCGGGTGCGGCCGCCGCTGGAGCGGCGGGTCAAGTTCGCCCTGTGGCTGACGATGAAGGACCATAACAGGTACCTCGCAACGCTGGGGGTGCCGGGCAACATCACGGAAGGGCACGAGGCGCAGGAAGACCTGAGCGCGTTCCGCAGGCCGCTCATGGAGAATATTGACGGGCGGCGCGAGCAGAGGATGTATTCGAACACGCGGACGGCAGTCTGGCCGCACGCGGCGGAGCATTTCCTGGATTCGTGGCTCTGCCGGCAGGCGAGCGAGTTCCTTGAGACGCCGCGGCGGCGGCCGTTCGCCTTGTTCCTGTGCCTCTGGGCGCCGCACCCGCCGTTGCGCGTGCCGCAGCCCTACGCCTCGATGTTCGACCCGAAGCGGCTGGTCCTTCCCGCCAACACGGGGATTACGCCGAAGGACGAACCGCCGCGGCGCAAGGATGGAGTCGCCGCCCAGATGGGACGGGGATTGGACGCGGGGATCTGGCCCGGGGTCTGGGCGGCCCACCTGGGGCTGGTGCGGCTGGCGGACGACGGGATCGGGCGCGTGCTCGACGCCCTGCGCGCATCTCCGGCCGCCGGCAATACGCTGACGGTCTTCACGGTGGATCATGGAGACCATCTCGGGCAGCGGGGGATGTACCAGAAGATGGAGCTGTACGAGCCAGCGATACGGATCCCGCTGATCATCCGGGCGCCGGGCGCAGCCGCGCGGCGCGTGGACACGCCCGTGTCGCACCTCGACGTTGCGCCGACGGTCCTGGCGGGCGCGGGCCTGCCGGCGCCGGCGGATTTCGACGGAGAATCGCTGCTCGAAACGGTGACCGAGGGCAAGCCAGCGCGCGAGAAGCCGGTCTTCTCCCAGTATTCCGGCGGCGAGCCGGTCCGGGGCGACACCCGGCGGGGGATCATCACGAGGCGCTACAAGTACGTCTACGACCCGGACGACGCGCCGGAGCTTTTCGACCTGCAGGAGGACTCGCTGGAGATGAACAACCTCGCCGGCGCGGCGCCGCTGGCCGCGACCCAGGCGATGCTGCACAGGAAGCTGGCGGAGTGGGCGAAGAAACATAAGGACTTGGTGCGCTTCGAGCCTTCAAGCAAGCCCCGAAAGGCGAAGCGGTAGGCTCGAAGAAGCAGAGTCCGCCGGCCGAAGAACTGCTGAGGGGACGGCTGCGGGATTCGGGGTCGGGCTTGCGGCCGTCCGGCTGCGAGTGTGCGTCTCGCGCAACGGGGCACGGTTTTCAAACGGCGTCGGCGGGGAGGGCGTCCGGTCGCCTGCTGCATGGTCGCCAGCAGCAACATCATTGTTGTGGCCCAGGAGACGGGCGAAGTCGTCTTCTGCGGTTCGGCCAAGGACGAGGGGTAGCGGCGGCAGACCCACCTTCGACACTGTCAACGTAGTCCAGGCAGTCAAAGCAGAGGCTTTCCTTCGCCGCGCGAGTTTTCCTTGACAAGCGGGATTCGGAGGGTCAGAATCCGACATCTGATGACGGAGGGCTTGTCCGCCGGTTTGCCGCCATCTGTGCGGCGGGTGGTGAGGAGGTGCGCAGGGATATGTGGTTTTCAAAAGGCACATACTTCCGTAAAACATTTTTCACCGGCGTTGTTGTTAGCGTTGGGGTCTTTTTACTCCAAGTAGCCCCAATCCGTGCTACCGAGTGGTTCATCTCGCCCGGCGGCAATGACACCAACAACGGCACCAGCGAGGCGGCGCCCTTCAAGAGCTTGAGCAAGGCCGACTCCAAGCTGGCTGCGGGCGACACGATCACCGTGCTTAATGGCACCTATCCGGCAGGTCTTCCCTATGGGGCAAGTTCCATCACCAAGTCGGGAACCCCGAACGCCTGGATAACCGTGCGGGCCAAAAACCGGCGTGTGCCGCTGTTCTCGCTCGCCGAATCGGCGCGGCAAAATCCGGGCGATAAAAGTGTGGTGGAGTGGAATGGTTTCTCTCTGGTGAACGTGTCCTACATCAAGCTCATCGGCCTCAGTGTCCAGGGTTGGAATCCGACTCATGCTGTGGTCAGCAGCGGCAATGGCATCTGCATCCAGAGTTGCCACCACATCCTGGTACAGGATTGCCGCGTGAGCGATTGCAGTGGCGCCGGCATCGGCGGCTCACCCGAACACTGGATCGGAAACGAAAAGATCAAGGGTCCCCTTGATTTCATCACCCTCGATGGCAATGAGGTCAGCGGCTGCGCCTTCTGGTCCCAGTACGACACCAGCGGCATCAGTCTGTGGGTGGCCACCTCCGCCGGTCTAGGCGGCGATCCGTCGGGCTACAACATGGTCATCCGCCGGAACATCTCACACAGCAACGCGAACAAAGTCGGCGCGAATGGCAAGGATATCACAACGGCTACCGACGGTAACGGCATTATTATCGACTCCTTCGAAACCTATCCCTACGCCACACTGGTCGAGGGAAACCTTGTCTACAACAACTGCGGACGTGGGATTACGTCCACGCATAGCAGCAACTTGACTTATCGCTATAACACTTGCTGGCACAACACGCGCAATGCACTCGGCGCCGGCTCCGGAGGCCCATGGCCATTAGGTGAACTGGAAGCTGATGTTGGGGACAACATTCTTGTCGAGGACAATATCGCCATAGCGAACAGCAATGCGTGGTCGAAAGTACTCATCCTCTCGGCCAACACGGCCGTGCTCAGGAACAACCTGCTGATCGGACCGCGCTGGGTGGACAAGATCGTCCACCTCACCGAGAGCGGCACCATCGTGGCCGACCCGAAGTTCATCAGCCCGAGCGCGGATCCGAAGGTCGCGGACTTCCGTCTGCAGACGGGAAGCCCGGCACTGAACGCCGCCGACTGCACGCCGGCACCGAGCCCCGATTTGGCAGGCACGACCCGGCGCCAGAGTGAGGCAAACGACCTGGGCGCCTATCAGCAGCCCGTAAGCGTCGCACCAGCTTCGACTATTTCACCGGCGCCACAGCGGTGAAGTTGAAGGGATTGTTCCGGGATTGTTCTGGGGAAATAAAACCTATTCTTTTCGTCTCTTAATTTGGGGCCTCGCTTCACAGGGCGCTGGACACGGCTGGCCAAGTAGGTCCTGCGACAAACCGCTCCGGCTCCTCTTTCCAATCATGCGCGCGAGGGGCGCGCGCAGGCGCACGAGATTGCGCTTCCCCGGCCGGTTCAGCGGCCTGCCCTCTCGTTTGGGCCCCATCGTTCAATCATGCCCTTGAGGCGCCGGTAGGATTCCTTCGGCGTGAAGTCGGGGCGGAGGAACCCGCCGTGCGGCCAGAAGTGCCCGGCGTCGGCGAAGTCCCACCACGTGATCGCCTCGATGGCGGGCTTGCTGTAGCAGAGGGTATAGAACTGCTCCACCCAGTCGGCCTGAACGGCCTCGCTCCAGGGACCGTGCCACCAGGCAGAACTGACCTTCTTGACGTAGGCCCGCTCGTCGTCATCGAGGGCGGAGGAGACGCCCAACTCCGTAATGTGCAGCGGCTTGCCGAGGTCCGCGAACCAGTCCAGAAGGCGGGCGATTTCGAACAGGTCATAGCCGGGGTAGTAGAGCTGGAGGCCGATCACGTCGAAGTCCAGCCCTGCCGACAGGCAGGCGCGCAGATACTGATGCGGCGTGCGCAGCGGCCGCTGCTCCTGTCGGAAGTAGGTCTTGCTCGTGGCGGCGTACTCGCCGAAGAGGTCGCAGTTGTTCACGACGGTCTGGGCTTTTGGGTTCCCCTCCCTGGCGCCCTCGCACGAGGCCCGCGTCAGGTCGAGAAGCTGTTCCTGCGAATAGCCCAGTTCGTTCGCCCAGTCGTGGGCTTCGTTGATGACGTCCCACCGGTCAATCCGCCCGGCGTATTGGCGGGCGAGCGATCGGCAGCGTTCCCGCGCGGACGCGAGGTTCTCGTCGAAGGTCTTGCGCCTCATCCACTCGGGCACCCCGGCCTCGTTGAACCAGGTGAGCGGGTGCCCTTTGGCGGCGATGCCCGCTCCGTTCAGCCACGCGGTGATCGCGTCCGCGCGGGCGGGGTCGGGGCGTCCCTCTTCCGGCTCAAACCCGCGCCGGTAAAACGGGACGGTAGCGAAGTTGAAGATCGCTTCGAACGGCCGGGTATATTTCGGCCCGTGGGACAGGCCGAACGCATTGCAGCCGAAGAGGAAGCCTTTTCGCGGCCCGCGACGGGAAATCGCCTGCCGGGCGGCTTCCAGCACCACTTCCTCGCCGGCCCAGAGCGATTCGCAGAGCGACTCCTCGGCGAGTTGGGCGGCAGCGGCCGATCCTGCAGCGAGGCCGGCCGCTTTTCGCAGGGATTCGGCAGCGCGCTCCAGCCGCCGCACGGTGCCTGTAGGGGTGACGGCCCCGGCCTTTTCCGCCGCCCTGCGGCGAGTTTGGACCGCGTGCAGGCGGCTCCGGGCCAGTTCCGCGTATAGGTCGATCTCGCCGCCCAGCCGATAGCCCTGCCCCTCGTTGTCGGCGAAAAAGAAGTCGGCGCCGAACCCGGCCACGGGGACGGCCGCCACGATGACGAACGGCACCTCCGCCGTCTCGATGACGGCCTGCCCGGACTCGACCGGGCCGTAAGGCTTTCGAAGAGGGTTTCGCTTCAGGTCGGTCAGGTAGAGCGAGTCCAACCCCTCGGCGGCCAGCGGCTGACCGTTGCCACGTTTGGCGCGGATAATGAGCCTTTCCATCCTGCTCTCCTCCTTCGGCCATCGGAATCGTCCGGCTCTGCGTCAGGCTGCGGTTGCTGCGCATGCATGGCTTTACCACCCCGGCACGTCAAAGTCAATCGCCCAATTGCGCAGCGTCGGCCGGACTCATGTCTTTCCGGCGGATGGCTGATACCTCGATCACCGCGTGAAACGGACTCCGCCCCGCCGAGGAGTCCTTCCTATAAGAATCGAGGTTTGCTCGACTCCGCATTCAGCAAGCTTACTCGGCCGCTGAAACGGGTGATTCTTACAATGCGCCTGGGCTGGGCAGACCATCATGCCGTTCTCGCCGTAGCCCGGGCTGCCGGAGCAGAGGCCCTCTTTTGCCGCGCGATTTCGCCTTGACAGGCGGGATTCCGACAGTCAGAATGCGGCATTCGATGGCTGAGCGTGACGCGGAAAGTCTGCCCCCGGCCGTTTGGAGGGCGGACATCTGGACATCCCGGTTTACTGCGTTACATTCTCGTCCAAGCAGCCGGTCATTTCCGCTGCGTGGTCCTGCGGACGGACGCAGACGCAGCAGATCGCTTTTACCGCGCCTGTGGCTTCACACGCATTCGAGGCTCGCGTGATCCGACCCACAAAATAGAGTTACCAAGGACCGAACCAGACGCGCCCCCAATAGGGCCGAGCGTGAAGTACCTAGCAGGCTATTTTCTCATGTGAGCCAGGGGGCAGAAGGCAACGGTGGACTGTAGGAATGGGCAAGATATGACAGCAAAACAGACTGCGTGGGATTGGATTGCTGGGCACGAGGACGTGCTCATCGGGGCGCACCAGAGGATATGGGAATGGGCGGAGGTGGGGCTGCAGGAGATGAGGTCGTCCGACCTCCTGACGAGCATCCTGCGCGAGAACGGCTTTGCGGTAGAACGGGGCGTAGCCGGCATGCCCACAGCCTTCGTTGCCTCCTGGGGATCGGGCAAGCCCGTTATCGGTGTGATGGGCGAGCTGGATGCTCTCCCGGGCATTTCCCAAAAGGCGCTGCCGCGGCAGGAGCCACTCGTCGAGGGCGCAGCGGGCCATGGGTGCGGGCACAATATCTATGCCGCCACGGCATTGGGTGGTGTCCTGGGCGCCAAAGCGGCCATCGTGGAAGGAGGGATCGGCGGCACGATCAAGTACTTCGGCTGTCCGGCGGAGGAAACCCTCGTGGGCAAGGTGTTCATGGTGCGCGACGGCCTCTTTGCCGGAGTGGATGCCTGCCTGGGGCATCACCCGGGCGCGGCCAACGGCGCGTACCTGGGCAGCGGCAACGCCATGAACTCGGTGAAATTCGAGTTCTTCGGCGTGGCCAGTCATGCCGCCGGCTCGCCCGAGGCGGGGATCAGCGCCCTGGACGCGACGGAGCTAATGAACGTTGGGGCGAACTACATGCGCGAGCACATCGTCCAGGAAGCGCGCGTTCACTACGTTATCGAGGACGGCGGACACGAACCGAACGTGGTGCCGCCCTACGCGCGCGTCTGGTACTACGTGCGCGCGCCTGAGCGGGACCTGGTGGACCAGTATTACGAGTGGCTCTTGCGCCTGGCCAACGGCGCCGACCTGATGGCCAGGACGACGCACAAGGTTACCTTCCTCACGGGCGTACACAACGGCATGCAGAACCGCGTCCTTTCCGACCTGGTGACGGCCAACATGCGTGAGATCGGCGCGCCGGCCTACACGGAGGAGGAACTTGCCTTTGCCAGGGAAGTGGGGGCGTCCGTGCCGCGCGAACAGAAGATCGCCCGCCTGCGCACCGGCGCACTACCCGATTCGGAGGACCTGGCGGATGTGGACCTGAACCGGCGTATTTACGATCCTTATGCTGCGGAGCGGAAAGGCGGCGCCTCAAGCGACGTGGCGGAGGTGGCATGGAATCTGCCCACAGTGGAGTTCTCCACGACGGCGTTCGTCACCGGCGTGCCGGGGCACTCCTGGCAACACGCCGCCTGCGCGGGCACGAGCATCGGGCGCAAATCCACTCTCTTCGCTTCGAGGGTGATGGCTGGGACTGTTCTGGACCTGCTGACGCAGCCGGAGCTGACGGCAAAGGCGTGGGAGGAATGGCGCTGCAGGATGAAGGGCCGTCAGTACAAATCCCCGCTGCCGATGGACCTGAAGCCGCCGCTGGATCAACTGCCTTCTCAGTAGCCATGCAGGTAGAGCGTCTGTCTCACGATAGCCGGTCCTAAGTTGAAAAGGACGGCATGGACAGCAGTTATGCTTTAAGTTCTGCAGATGTGAAGGCACACTGGTGAGACCGATCAGTCTGTCGTGGACGGTAGTTGTCCTGGCGACCTGCCTGTCAACGACTGCCGGCCGGGCGGACGCTCCAGTTCCACCTTGGCCGACGGTGCAGTCAGCCAAGGCCGATAAGGCCACGGCTGCCATGTTCGAGCGGGTTACTATCAACGTGGAGCTCAACCCGGCCGATCCGGAGCGCCTGGTCGCATTCCGGGGGGAGGTCATCGCCTCGGTCAAGACGCCCTCGGGCAAGACATACTCGATACCTGGATTCCTGTATCAGCCGTTCACGCGAAAGATCGAGGACGGGGCCGAGAGGCTCACTCCTGCCGGTCCGGTGCGCTGGCAGATTCGGCTGGCCCTGCGCGAACCGGGGGCGCATCGCGTCACGGTCGCCGTTGCCGTTCCGCAAGGCGGAGTTTCGGTAATCAAGCCTTACGACAAACCTCTGGAGATCATTGCCACCAAGGCCGACGCACCCGGTTACATACGCCGCTCGCCGACCGACCACCGCTACTTCGTTACCGACCGCGGCGAGTCATTCTTTCCAGTTGGGGCCAACGTCTGCTGGGCCGGCCGCGGGGGAACATACGACTATGACCGCTGGTTGCCACAATATGCCAAAGAAGGCTGCAACTACTGGCGAGCCTGGCTCTCCCCGGAGTGGACCACCTTTGGTCTTAACACCCGCGAGAGCGGCTACAGGCGGATCGACATGGCCAATGCCTGGCGACTGGACCAGGCCATCGAGCAGTCGGAGCGGCTCGGGCTGCGGGTGCTCCTATGCATCGACAGCTTCAACATCCTGACGAGCCGCGAGCAGCAAGATGGCGGCTGGGAGTCCTCGGCCTACATCAAGGCCAACGGCGGACCGTGCCGGAAGCCGGCCGATTACTTCACCAATACCGAGATGCTTCAGGCCTATCGTGACCGCTTGCGCTACCTGGTGGCCCGCTGGGGCTACTCCACTTCTGTCTTCGCCTGGGAGTTTTGGAACGAGGTTGACATCACCGATGATTACCAGAGCGACCGCGTCACCGCCTGGCACCGCAACATGGCACGTTACCTGCGGAGCCTCGATCCATGGCAACACCTCATCACTACCAGCACGGCCAATCCCAACGGCGATCCGCAGCTCGATGCCTTGCCGGAGTTGGATTTCGTGCAGACCCACCACTACGCCGGCGGCGACGTGGTGGCCTATCTCGACGAGGACCGGCGGACGAAGGTGGCGGCCCGCGACCGCCCGCACTATCACGGCGAGTTCGGCCTGGATGCGGCCAGCGACGACTCCGAGAAGCTCGACCCGGCCGGCACCCACCTGCATAACGCCCTCTACGCCAGCGTCGGCCAGGAGCAGGCCGGCACGCCGATGACCTGGTCGTGGGACAATTATGTCGAACCGCAGAAGCTCTACCCGATCTACGGCTCGTTTGCCCGCTGGATCGCGGGTTTTGACTTCGTCGCTCAAAAGCCGCGCCGCATCCAGGCCGAGATCGTCTACGCCAAGCCGGCCGATGCGGCCATCCCCGAAGGGTCGCCGCTGATTCCGAGCGACGAGTCGTGGAGCCCGGCCCCGTTCAACAAACCTGTCAGCGTGACCGTCAACCGTCTGGGCAAGTTATCCAGCGACCGGCCGCTGTCCCACATCATGCACAGCCTCAAGGGACACAAGGAACTGTACAACCCGGCAACCTTTGACCTCGACGCGACCGAGGCCACGACCTTCGGCGTGCTCATCGAAGGCGTCTCGGGCTGGGGCGGTGGATGCCTGGAGATTTCGCTCGACGGCAAGGCAGTGCTCCGCCAGGAGTTTCCCAACACCAACAAGGCCGACGATCACACGACGCTCATGCAGTACAACAAGGCGTATCGCATCGCTCTGCCGGCGGGGCGGCACAAGGTGACGGTCGAAAACACGGGCAATGACTGGATTACCGTCGGTTACGAGATTCCCTGGCTGGTGGCCGGGCCGCCGCTACGGGCCTATGGGCTGGCGGGGTCGGACCGAGCCCTGGTCTGGGTGCAGAACCGGCACTATCGCTACGACCGGCCGGCCGGCGATAAGATGTCGTCACGGACAGTCGGAGGGGCCAGGCTGTTCCTGCCGCTCCCGCCTGGCAGATGGAAGGTGGAGTTCTGGGATACGCAGAGGGGGGCGGTTACCGCGACGCAGGAAGTAACCACGGCCGCCGATGGCCGCGCCGAGATCACCCTCCCGCCGATCACCTGGGACGCCGCCCTTCGGCTGCGGCTTCAGTAAGCTGGGCAGACACCAGCCGGTCCAGTCATTCCTTGAACTGTTGCCCGGAACGCAGGCGAAGAATGTAGAACCACGCAGGCATGGATTTCCCTGGTCCCCGCATGAATCAACAAATTGGCACGTTCGACTCGGCCCTTCGGGCGTCGCTTAGGGCCATTGCGGCCATTGGATAAACCCATCAGGATTCTTTTCCCAGTCAGGTGCGCGAGGGCCGCGCATGGGCGGATCGTTTTCCAGAATAACGCGACGAAGCCAGTCATGCCTTTGTCTCCGTAGGCCAGGCAGCCGGAGCAGAGGTCTTCTTTTGCCGCGCGGCCTCCCCTTGACAAGCGGGATTCTGACGGCCAGAATGCGACATTTGATGGCTGGACGTCATGTGGGCGCATTGGGAAGTTCCGCGCAACATAAACGCCGAGCGTACAAACATGAACGCTACACTCAAGACACTCCTGCCGGTCATGTCGGTGACAGCGCTGCTCGTCGCTGGGAATCTGGTTTATGGGCAGGCTTCGGCTATGCCGGGGTTGACGCTGGCCGACGACCTGAAGACTATTGCGGTACCACTCGTGCCGGGATATGTGGCCAGGCACCCCCGGCTCTTGTTCGCCGCCGAGGACGTGGCGGCGCTCAAGAAGAAGGCTGAGACGCAGCCGGAGCTCTGGGCGGCGGTCCTCGACAGCGCCAAGCGAGCCACTGCGTCGCCGCCGACACCGGAGGTGGTCACGAGCGGGGAGACCTACTGGCGTATCGAGCGCGTCGAGTCCGGCGCTCTGGCCTATCTCGTAACCGGGGAGAAACGCTATCTCGATGGCGCCGCCGCCTGGATGGTCGCGCATGCGCGCGAGCCGCTCTGGGGCAACGACTACCGCCCGAACCTCGACCTGGAGGCCTCGTGGTACCTTTACCACATCGCCCTTGCCTACGACATGCTCTACAATGACCTCGACCCAGTTGACCGCGGGATCATCCGTGCCGGCCTGGCGAGGCACGCCAAGGCGATTTACGACAGCTTCGATCCGGCGGCGCGCAAGGAATCGTTCCCCTTCGACCAGAATCACACCTACATTCCCGCGACGGCCCTGACGACCGCCGCGCTGGCCCTGCTCGGCGATGTGCCCGAAGCTCAGGACTGGCTGAAGCGGGCGTATGCCGTCATGCGCCGCTGCCGCTATGCCCTCGGCGAAGATGGCTACTATTACGAAGGTTGCGGTTACTGGAGCTATGCCCTGCAGTGGCACGTGCGCTACGCCGACCTGATCTCCCGGGCCACCGGCGAGAAAGCCTTCGACCTGCCGGTGCTGCGGGATAGCTGGAAGTTCGCCCTCTACCTCAGCCTGCCGGGAGCGCCATACGCGTTCGACATCGGCGACACCGGAAAGTGGGTTGGCACGCAGCGTGCAGCTGTGTTACCCAACAGCTTCGCCATGCTCTGGGGCGAGGCAGCGGCCTTGAGTAGCGGTGCCGCCCGCACTACCGGCGACCTGTACCAGGCGCGCAAGGCGGAGCACGGCTATCCGGCGGCGGCCTTCCTGTGGTTCGATCCGACTGTTCCGCCGACTCCGCTCGAAGAGATCAAACCGTACTGTCACTTCAGCGATCACGACGTGGTCGCCTGGCGTTCGGACTGGGGAGAGGACGCCACCTGCTGCTTGTTCCGTTGCGGCCCGCCGGAGGGACACCTGGCCCTCGCCAAGCTGGCGCAGATGAAGGACTGGACTATGGACCCCGGCCACGTGCACGCCGATATCGGCAGTTTCTGGCTGTACGCAAAAAAGGCCTACCTCGCCACCGGCACCGGCTATACCAGCCTTAAGTGGACGCGCGACCAGAACACCCTGCTGGTCGACGGCCAGGGCCAGGCCACGGACGGCTCGTACTGGAACGCGCTTGGCTTTCCCTATGAGAAGCTCAACCAGGCCAGAATTGACCGCGTTCACCTCGCCGACGATTACGGCTTTGCCTCGGGCGAGTTCGGCGCGGTCTACGATCGCGTGGCCCACGATCTGAGCCTGCGGCGGAGCGTGCTTATGACCAAGCGCTGGCTGCTGGTCGTAGACGAGATGGCGGCGCCGGCGGAGCACAAGTTGACTTGGATCTGTCACGCCGACGGCGAGTTCAAACCGGAAGGCACAGCCCAGGTCGCCCGCGTGGCCAAGGCCGGGCTGGCAGTGCTCACCCTCGGCGGTGCGGCAGTCAAGCCGACCATGGGGCCGACGACAGTTGATGGCGGCGACGGAGTGGGCGAGAAGCGGCCTACGCTGCGCGGCTACCAGTTGACGTTGACGATGAAGCAGCCTGCGAAGGCGGGGCGGCTCGTAAACCTGCTGATCCCCCTGAGTGACCGCGAAGAGCCGCCCGAGGTCAAGGCCGCCTCCTGCAACGGCGATACCATCAGCTTCGCGCTTGCCTGGCCCACCGGCCAGGCCGAGACGGTGCAACTGGACCTCAAACCCTTCCAGCCCGCGGCTGGTGCCCCAGGCCCGGCGAAGATCACGGTCAAGTAGGAGGCTGACAAGAGCTTGGCCGGACGGTCGGGAGCATGGTGATCGTCTGCCAGCCGAACAGAGCGTCCTCGCCATTGAGCGCGGGAGAATCGCCGTAAGAATAGAAGGTTACGGGGCCCGGCATTCAGCAAGCTTACTCGGGCGCTGAAGCGGGTGATTCTCACTATGCGCCGGCGTGAGGCAGCCGATCATGCCGTTCTCAGCGGCCCTCCCTGCCTTCGATTCCCCTCCGCTTCCACCAAGACGCCAATGCGCAGGACCATGACAAGTCCTGCGCGGTTTCGTTGTAACCTCAAACAGAATCGGGAAGTTGCGCTCAGGGCCAGAACTCGCTCTCCCTCCAAGCAGCGTACACCTTCCGAACACTCGGCAAGCACTTTTTACCGCAACATGCGCCATTCATCTATCATAGCCAGTGTGCTGTCCCACGGCATAATGCTGTGCGACGAGGCACACGGCGTCAGGATAAGGCCAGTCTTGCCGATGACATCGAACACCTGCCGCACCGCGCGACGCGTCGCCTCCGGCCCCTGCCAGAGGTGGTATGTGCTGCTGGGGCCGGTCCAGAGGCTCTTGGTCGGGGCCAGTTTCTCCTTCACTTTGCGCAGGTCAACGTCCTTGAACGCGATGTCAATGCCGAAAAACGAGTCCATGGTCAAGCTGCCCAGATAATCGAGAATAGGCATGACGCCCGTGTGCACCGTATAGACCGCCAACATGCCGGCCGCGTGCGCCGCGTCCGCCTCGCGGCGTAACCGCCAGCCTATAAACCGCTCGAGCATGGCGGGACTGTAGAAATCCGCGGTCTCGTAGAAACCATTCCTATGGATGTAGTCCAGGCCGAGGTCGCCGACTACCTCGATCGTACGAAGGTTAATCTGATGCTCGTGTTCCAGATAGGCGTCCACCAAGGCAGGGTTTTCGATCGTCATCATGCAGAGTGGGCTGACGCCGAAGAGTTGCATGGCCCCGGTCAGCCCCATGCCGATGTGCGAGATCATGGCCAGCGAGAACTGGTCAGCCAGGTTCCTGCGCGAGGCGAAGATGACGCGCTCCTCTTCCAGTACGTCGCGCGTGTCCGAAAGTCTCCGAACCTGTTTGAAACACTCCAGATCGGACTCGTTCTCGATCCACGGTTTCACGAAGTGGCCGATGTTGAAGTCGTCGTAAAACGGGATGTCACGGCCCCACGGCCAGAGTTCGTTGTATCGAATGGAGGCGTGCAGGTCGCCCGCCGGAGTCGAGTAGACCTTGTGGAGGACATCGCCCTCCAGCCATGCCCGGGAAGCAACGCCTGGCGCAGGCCGGCACAAATTCACGCCGACGTTAACCACTTCGTCCAGACCTAGTTGCCTCACCTGAAAGGCCAGCCTTTCCTCCTCCGATGCCTCTGGCGACCACGGGAAGTTCCAAGTGCGCCCCGTGCGCTGGGCAGGCATCAGTGGGTTGAATGACCCGAAGCAGGGCACATAGTCAACTTCTTCACGCCGTACCGCGGCCAGGATGCGTTCTCGGCTGTTCATCTCTCATTCCCTGCCATTTTCATCCTTTCCGGCTTTGTACTGTAGTTACCCGGGATTTCTCATTTCACCGTCCTCCAGAGGCCGGTCCACATTCAAACATGAGATTGTACTCTCGAATTGGCCACTGTCAAACAGGTTCTTAGTTGTCTCCTGATCTTGAAAATCGTTCCATGGCCCCGGGCAACGCTGAAACGGGGCCGAATTCAGCAAGTTTACTCGATGCTGAAAGCGGGTGATTCTTACAACGGAGCCGCCGAACGGCTGGAAGAACAAGCCCACGCAGCGGGATCCAAAAACGGTCGCGGACGCGGACAATGTATCGGGTCGGTTGATGGACCTACTGAGCACGCGCAACTTTAGCGCTTTGGGACCGCCGGCTAGACGGTGGTGTAGCGTGTGCAGTTTCGGCCGTCCCGCTTTGCCTGGTACATGCACTTGTCCGCCTCATCGAGGATGACCTCCTCGCCGAAGGACGACGAGTCGTACCGGGAGTGGACCACGCCCACGCTGACAGTGATGCCAGGCACTCTTTGGGTCCATCCCTTTGAGGACGCGGCAATGCCGAAACGCAGCTTTTCGGCGGAGGCAATCGCACCGTTCAGATCCGTCTCCGGCAGTAGCACCACGAACTCATCCCCTCCCATGCGGGCAGCCAGGTCCGACTTACGGATTTCGGCTTGCAAGAAACCGCCCAGATGCTTCAACACTTCATCGCCGGCAGCGTGACCGTAGGTGTCGTTGACCGACTTGAAGTCGTCAATGTCCACCATCACGACCGCGAGCTCGTGCTCGTAGCGGCGACTGCGCGCGATCTCGGCCACGAACCTCTTCAGAAACTCCCGGCGACTCAGCAGAAGGGTCAGATCGTCGAGAGAGATGAGTCTTCTCAGTTCATCACTTTCCTGCTTGAGCTGGCGCAACTCCTCGGCGCGCTGGTCAGGGCGGTTCTCGGGCGACTGCGCCTCTTGCCCCAGTTCGGCGGCCAGCCGGGCCACTTCGTGGGTGGCCCAGACCCGAATCTCCTCATAAGCAGGCATCGAGCGCGGGTCGACCTGGAACAGCTCACAGGTGCTCCGCACCATCTTTTCAATCCTCCCGAACATTCGCTCGACGACTT
>Ga0181539_1000477_pt1 | contig 48179 bp, 36 predicted proteins | sample PEATcosm2014_Bin_46_FD_119767 | JGI IMG/M metagenome (GOLD analysis project Ga0181539, IMG submission 119767) | Peatland microbial communities from MTU Mesocosm Facility, Houghton, MI, USA - PEATcosm2014_Bin23_60_metaG | ecosystem: Environmental > Terrestrial > Soil > Wetlands > Peat | place... | reverse complement strand
TGCTGACGGCAGTCCCCGTATTCGCTGACGCACCGAGCGGGGCTCAAGTCGCGGCGATGGGCGTCGCGCTCCTGTTCATGTTCGTGATCTTTGCCGTGTTCTTCATTTACTTTGCGTTGGCGACCCAGACCATCGCCAAAAAAACCAACACCGAGAACGGCTGGCTGGCTTGGATCCCCATCGCCAATCTTATCCTGTGGGCGAATATCGCTAAGAAACCTATTTGGTGGGGCATCCTTTGCCTCATCCCCCTCATCGGCATCGTGTTTACGATCCTCCTGTGGATGGCCATCGCCGAAGCCCGCAAGAAGCCAAGCTGGTGGGGGATTTTGTTGATCGTGCCCGTAGTGAATCTGATCGTTCCCGGCTACCTGGCTTGGTCAGACTAAAGGCGACAAGATAGCCTTGAGGAGGGTCCCGGCGTGCGCGCCGCCGGGGCCAGGGGCCGTTGTGTGGAATTGCGTTTTTCCCCACATTTACTACGCCGCCCGAGGAGCGAAACATGTACTGCCCCAAGTGTGGAACTGAAAATCACGACAACAATTTTAAGTGTACCCGGTGCCAGGAGATTCTTCACCCCTCTGCGCCCCCGGTCGTTATAACTTCGGACGACACGCTGGGGGGCTTGATGCCCAGCAAGAACGGCCCTGCCCTCGCGTCCTATTACCTCGGCGTTTTCTCACTGATTCCCTTTCTGGGCATTCCCCTGGGGATCGCGGCATTCATTTTGGGGATCAAGGGCGTGCGCAAAGCCCGCGAGCACCCGGAGGTAAAGGGCAAGGTCCACGCCTGGGTGGGCATCATCACGGGGGGCCTGTTCTCCCTCCTTTATCTGATTCTCATCGCGTTGATGGTGCGTTTCTCCGGAAGGAGTTGAACTCTCATGGTTTGCCCGAAATGCGGTGCGCCAAATGACGACAACGCCTGGAAGTGTGTTCAGTGCCAGGCGATCTTGCAACAAGCCCCGCCGCCCATAGCCAGCGGCCCTCCCGTGGTCATACCGAATTACTTGTGGCAGGCGATTGTCTGTACGGCCTGCTGTTGCGTGCCCCTGGGGATTCCTGCCATTGTTTATGCCGCCCAGGTCAATTCAAAAGTCTTGCAGGGCGACCTTGAAGGGGCGCGCCGATCGTCGAAAAATGCCAAGATGTGGTGCTGGATCGCGTTCGGCTCGGGGATAGCATTCACTCTGATTTACCTCGCTGCGATCGCTATCCCCAACCTTTTGCGTGCCAGGATAGCTGCTAACCAAGCCTCCGCAGTCGGATCTCTGCGGACTTTGAACACGGCGGCGATTACCTATGCGGCGACATATAGCAAGGGCTTCCCCCCAGCGATTACGGCACTCGGACCTCCACCGGGCGGCGGAGCTCCCGACGCTAACGCCGCCGGCCTCATTGATGGGATACTCGCCTCCGGCAAGAAGAGTGGCTACGGTTTCACCTATACCCCCGGGGAAAGAGATGCCGACGGGTCGGTGAAAGCTTATGCAATCCACGCCGATCCGATAAAGCCCGGCAACACGGGCCAGAACCACTACTTTACCGATCAGACGGGCGTCATCCGGCAAGAAACGGATCGGCCTGCGAGTGAGCAAAGTCCACCTATCTATCACTGACGCCTTGGGGGAGGTGGGAAGTGAAGCGGTGTCCCTTCTGCGCGGAGGAAATGCAGGCTAATAGGGCTGATGGTTAGTTTCTCCGGAAGGAGTTGAACTCTCGTGTTATGCCCGAAATGTGGTGCGCCGAATGACGACAACGCCTGGAAGTGCGTGCAGTGCCAGACGATCTTGCAAGCTGCACCGCCAAGCCAGCCCCTTCATCCTGAAACCAGTGGCAAGGCTATCGCGAGCCTCATCCTTGGCTTCTTTTTCATCCTGCTTCCGGCTTCGATACTCGCCGTAGTTTTCGGCCATTTGTCGTACTCAGAGATAAACCGCAGCGCCGGCCGCCTGAAAGGAAGGGGCATGGCAATTGCTGGGCTTATCCTCGGGTATTTCGGCATGGCGCTGATTCCCTTCTTGATCATCGCTGCAATTGCTATCCCCAACCTCTTGCGTGCCAGGATAGCTGCTAATGAGGCTTCCGCAATCGCATCTCTGCGGACTCTGAACACGGCGGCGATAACCTACTCGGCGACATATGCCAAGGGCTTCCCGCTAGTGCTTTCGGAACTTGGACCTCCAGCGGGCAACGGAGCGCCGGACGCTAACGCCGCCGGGCTCATCGATGAGGTCCTCGCCTCCGGCACGAAGTATGGCTACGTTTTCACTTACACCCCTGGGGAAAGAGATGCCGACGGGCGGGTGAAAACGTACGCAATCCACGCCGATCCGATAACGAGCTCAACGGGCCAGAACCACTTCTTCACCGACCAGACTTGCGTCATCCGGAAAGAAAGGTATGATCCTGCGAACGAGCAAAGTCCAATTTGGGGTAACTGACGCCTTGCGGGAGGTGGCTTGAAACGGTGTCCCTTCTGCACGGGGGAAATACAGGCTAACAAGGTTGATGGTTGGTTTCTCCGGAAGGAGTTGAACTCTCGTGTATTGCCCGAAATGTGGTACGCCGAATGACGACAACGCCTGGAAGTGCGTTCAGTGCCAGACGATCCTGCAAGCAGCTCTGCCGCCCGTAGCCAGCGGCCCTCCCGAGGTCGTTCCGAATTACCTGTGGCAGGCGATTGTCTGCACCGTCTGTTGTTGCTGGCCCTTGGGAATTCCTGCCATTGTGTATGCCGCCCAAGTCAATACTAAAGTCGTGCAGGGCGACCTTGCAGGGGCGCGCCAATCGTCGAAAAACGCCAAGATGTGGTGCTGGATCGCGTTCGGCTCAGGGTTAGCGACCGGGCTGATTTACCTCGTTTTCGCGGTAATCTCCGTCGTGCTTCAACATCGATGAGGACTGCGCTTGCAAACTTTCCTGCCCCACCAAGCCCGCCGCGTTGAACGCACTTTTTGGGTTGGGGTGTCGGTGGCTTTGGTGGCCCTCATTGCGGGTGTGCTGCGAGTCTTCAATCCTGCGTCGGCTTGGTTTTTTCCACCCTGCCCGTTCCGGGTGCTTACAGGTTATCTTTGTCCCGGTTGCGGAACCCTGCGAGCGCTGCACGAACTTTTTAACGGCCACCTTGCCGCGGCCTTCCGGCTCAATCCCCTGATGATGCTGCTACTGCCCTACGTCGGATATGAGGGAGCCTCCGCGGCAATGGAGACTGTATTCGGGCGGGCATTGCCGCGGGTGTTCATCCGGCCCACTTACATCTGGATTCTGCTGGCCGTCATCCTCCTGTATTGGATCCTGAGAAACACTCCCCTCGCCGCCCTGTTTTGAAGAGCTGGGAAAGAACGCCCTGCTGCCGTCATTCTGGTGGTCCTGGGTGGGGGTTGGTCAATGAGTAAGAATTTCGCTTGACACTAGCCTCCGGCTTTGATAGCCTATGATCGGGGTTTTGTGCCCTCCGTGTGGAGGCTAACGGGGTGCGGAGGGCATGGGCGGGTGGACCTCAAAGGGGAATTGCTGCGCGGTAGGCCAGAATGTTCATGAAAAGAAAGAAGGTTAGCGGAGAAATAGGGGAGACGAAGTGGCCTCCGATAAAAAGTCAAGTCGTTGAAAACAGGTAAGTTATAAAAATCATGAGCAAACTCGAGCAAAAAAGGGGGGGGAAGATTTGCCGGTATTTTTCGGAATGTGCATGAAAATAAATGAGATATAAAATTGACTTGAATCAATTTTTCCGCAAGGCCAGAATGTTTATGATAAATAAGCTAGTTATCGACGGCAGGCCAGAATGTTAATGAAAGCAAAGGAGATAATGCGTTTTGGCGGGAGACCCAGTTATCCACAGCAGGCCAGAATGTTAATGAAAACAAAGGAGATAATGAGTTTGGCGGGAGGCCAAGTTATCGACGGCAGGCCAGAATGTTTATGAAAGCAAAGGAGATAATGAGTTTGGCGGGAGACCGAGTTGGGCGGGCGAGAGACGCCGACACCGTAGGGTCTCCCGAACTCCCCCACTGGAGGATTACGCCGGCGCTTTGCCGCTTCCCGCTGGGAGACCGCGGCTTTCGTGCCTCGTACCCCGAAAATCGCTTTCCTTTCTCGCCGAACGGGAGTAATTTTTCCGGCGCGCGATTCTGTTCCATGCAAGCGCGCTGCCGCGACTCACGGCACAAATCATAACTCGAACGAGGAGGATTCATATGAAACGACGAACATTCATGCAGAGCTTCGCGGCGGGCGCGGTGACCTTGGTTGGTTTCAAGCCGCAGATCGATCTTGGCGCGGAGACCGCTGGCGCGCTGGAAACGGCGTTCCGCCAACCACCCGCGGGCGCCCATTGCAAAACGTGGTGGCATTGGATGAACGGCAACGTCACCACCGAGGGGATCACTCTCGACATCGAGGCCATGAAGCGCGTCGGCATTCGCGGCTTCCAGATTTTCCAGGTGGGCACCGGCATTCCCAAGGGCCCGGTGGACTACAGCAGCGCCGAACACGCGCGCCTGCTTCAGCACGCGGCCAAGGAGGCTGACCGCTTGGGCATGGAATTCGACATCATGAACTGCCCCGGATGGTCCTCGAGCGGCGGCCCCTGGATTACTCCCGAACTATCCATGAAGCAGCTCACCTGGAGTGAGACGCTGGTTGAAGGAGGGCACCAAGTAGATATCACGCTTTCGCCACCCTTTGACAAGCAAGGTTACTATCGCGATGCGTTTGTCCTGGCCTTTCCGGCATTGGAAGGTGAAAGCAAGCCGTGGCAGCAGACGCTCCGCGCCGCCAGCACCAACACGGGTCCTGCGGATATCAATTTCCGTCCCTCCGAGATTGTAGATATTCGCCCCCCTTCTCCGGACCAATCGGGCTTCCTGCAACTGGAATTCTCTGAACCGTTTGAGGCGCGCTCGCTCACCCATTCCGCCAGCCCTTTGCCGGGCGCGCCACGGCCCTCCCGCAACCAAACACCCAATTGGCTGGAGGCCTCCGACGATGGCGTTCAGTTCCGGAAGATCTGCGACATTGACTGGTGGGGCAGCGGGCCGGAGCAAGTCGAGTATCCCGCCACGGCCACTTTCCCGGCGGTGCAGGCGAAATTCTTCCGGATCGTTACTCTGCACGGCATCCACATCAGGGATCTCAAGTTGAGCGGAGCGGCGCGAATCCCCCAGTGGACGCGCCAAGCCAACTTCACGCGCAACCAGGGATTCGGCGCAGAAGCAGCAGAAGTGTCCAAGGGGTCAATCATCGATCCTTCGAAGGTCATCGATATCACCCAGCACATGGACGATCGCGGCCGTTTGACTTGGGACGCTCCGGAAGGAACGTGGACGGTTCTGCGCATCGGACAAACCACCACGGGCGTCCAGAATCATCCCGCTCCGGATGGCGGATTGGGGCTGGAATGCGACAAGTTCAGCCGCGCGGCTTACGATTTTCATTTCGACCATTTCTTTAAGGATTTGTTGGAGGCGCTGGGCCCGCTGGCGGCTCGGGGATTGGCCGGTGGAGTCATTGACAGCTACGAAACGGGGATGCAGAACTGGACGCGGGAATTCCCGCAGGAGTTCGCCAAGCGTCGCGGCTACGATCTGCGCAAATACCTACCGGCGATGACCGGCCGCGTGGTGGAGAGCGCAGCGGTTTCCGAGCGCTTTCTGTGGGACATTCGCCGCACCTGTGCCGACCTGATGGGCGATTACTACTACGGCCGTTTCGCCGAGCGCTGCCACCAGTACAAAATGAAAGCCTACGCCGAGCCTTACAGCGGCGGGCCTTTCGAAGAAATGCAGTCCGGCGCGCACCTCGACGTGCCGATGGGCGAGTTCTGGGTGGGCCAGGGAAATAACAATTACAGCGTGAAGCTGAACGGTTGCATCGGGCACCTGTTCGGGAAACCCGTTGTCGGCGCCGAATCCTTCACCGGGGACCAGCGCTTCGCCATGTGGCAGAATTACCCCTACCAGATGAAAGGACAAGGCGACTTGATGTACACGCAGGGGCTGAATCAATTCATCTTCCATCGCAACGCCATGCAGCCCCACCCCACCGCCGTGCCCGGCATGACGATGGGGCCGTGGGGATGGGAAAATGATCGTACGAACTCCCTGTACGGTGGGTTGGCGGGATGGTACCAGTATGCCGCCCGCACCCAAAATATGTTGCGCCAGGGGACGTTGATCGCTGACTTGGTCTATTACGCGGGCGTGGAAGTCCCCGTGGACACGCCGGTCTTTCCCGACCACCTGAAACCGACGCCGCCCGAAGGCTATTACTACGATGTCGCCAACGAGGGAGCCATCCTGACGCGCATGAAAGCCCAAAACGGCCGCATCGTCCTTCCCGACGGCCTGAGCTATCGCGTGCTGATTCTTCCCGAGGACAAACGCCTCAGTCTGGAAGTGCTGCGTAAAGTGCGCGACATGGTAAAGGACGGCGTCGCATTGGTTGGACCTAAACCGCAAGTCAATCCGGGCCTTACGGGATACCCCAACAGCGATTCGGAATTACACCAGATCGCCGATGAGGTTTGGGGCGATCTCAACGGCACCACTGTCACCGAACACAGCTACGGTAAGGGCCGGGTGTTTTGGGGACTGCCCCTGGCGACGGTTCTCGACAAACTGAACATCAAACCCGATTGCGATGTCACTTCGCGCTCAGGCGACGCTCCCCTTAATTTCCTCCATCGCCGAGTGGGCGACGCCGAGGTGTACTTCGTGGCCAATCGCCGCCGGCGTGCGGAAGACGTGGTCTGCACCTTCCGCGTCAAGGGCAAGCAGCCGGAACTGTGGAACCCGGAGACCGGCGAGATCACCCTTCTCAGCATTTACGACCAGGCCGACGCGGGTACTCGCGTGCCGCTGCAACTCAACCCTGCGGAATCGGTGTTTGTTGTGTTTCGTTCCCCTGCCCCGGCGAAACATCTCCGTACCGTCACCATGGGTGACAAGAAGATCGCGGGGACTGATCCGTTCCCGCCGCTTCAAGAGGGGCGATATGGGGACGTCACGAACAACTTCGGCCTTAGCGTTTGGATCAAGCCCGACTTGAACGCGATGCTCCCGCCGCAGGGCAACCGCGACCCGTACCTGCATATGCGAAGCATGGTAATCTCCCCGCCGGAAGGCGATACGGTTTACGGTCCAGGGCACGTAGCGTGCGGTCTGGCAGCCGGCCGCAACGGCATCGCCATTCTCGAACATGCGCATCGCGATTGGAACACGATCGTCAGCGTGCCCATGCCGATCGCGGGATGGGTGCATGTTGCGGTGGTCTACAGGGCGGGCGCCCCGTTCCTTTATGTGAATGGCAAGCTGGTGGGGCAGGCTGAGGCCTCGGGAAAGGTCGTTCATCCCGGACTCAACGATGTGAGCGAGCGCAACGGCGCCGAATACTTCGACGGAGATATGAGCGATCCGGAACTCTTCCAGGAAGCGCTGGGCGAAGATCGCATCCAGCAGTTGGCCGCGGCCGGCATCCCCGGCCCCCTCGCGCCTCCGGAAGTTGAATGGACCGGCAGCGCAAACTCCGAGCTGCTCTTTTGGCAAGACGGCAGTTACACTTTGGAGGGCGCCGCGGGCAAATCACCCCTGAAGATTTCGGAAATTGGCAAGCCCTTGGAAATTGCCGGGCCGTGGCAGGTCAGCTTCCCGCCCCACCTCGGCGCGCCCCCGCAAGTGACCCTGCCGGAATTGATCTCGCTGCACCAACACTCCGACCCCGGCGTGAAATACTTCTCCGGGACGGCAACCTATAGCAAGCAGATCAGCGTTCCCTCCGGCGCTACCACGGGCGACCGGCGTCTTTATCTGGACTTGGGCTGGGTGCACGTGGTGGCGCAGGTTCACGTAAATGGCCGGGATCTCGGCTTGTTGTGGAAGCCGCCTTTCCGCGCGGACATCACCAATGCCGTTCGGTCCGGCGAGAACAAGCTGGAGGTCCTCGTCACCAACCAATGGGTCAATCGCCTGATCGGCGATGAACAATTGCCGCCCGAGAATGAGTACGCGCCCGGGGGAAACATCAAAGTCATACCGGATTGGTATCTCCAGGGCAAGCCCAAGCCTCCTGGGGGACGAACCACCTTCGCCACCTGGAAGCATTTTGATAAGGACTCGCCGCTGCTGGCGTCCGGGTTGGTGGGGCCCGTCCGGCTGCGCACGGCGGTTCGGCGGCGGATCGGCTCGTAGTCCCGGTCCGTCAGAACGCGGTTCGGATTGATGCGGTGACCGCCCCCTGCGGTGGTCACCGCGTCAAAATTCGCTGCTGCTCAGGATGACAGTGCAGGGCATGGGTTCTTCTCGTCGAGTTTCTGCCCATCATGGGCAGCCGAGTGGCTATCGCTGCTCAGAATGACATCGTACGCGCGGGGCGCGAGACGAACACAGCGCCGGAGCCGCAATTTCGGCGAGTTCCGTGGAAATCATGAGAAATCCCGACGATCAGTTTAAAACGCTGCTCGGCCAGAACCTCAGCCGGCGGGACATTCTCGAATTGCTGGGGCTGGCAGGGACAGCCGTCTCCGCGCCCGCGCTGTTCGGCATGGAAGCGCCGGTCCCGCAAGCCCAATCCGCGGAGAAAAAAACCAAGCCGCTGCGACGCGTCATCTCAGCAAGGCACCCCCTGTTCATGGTGGAGGAAGGCCTCGAGATGTGGCGCATGCTGCCCGAGGATTTTCGCGCTCATTGCGCGGCGGAAGCGTATGCAGGGGGAAGCGACAGGCAGGCGGGGGCGTCAAAGCCCGCGTTCTTTGCGGGACTCGAGCAAGCCCAGAAAGCGGGTATTCCCGTTGTCCTCTCCGTGCAAGGGGATGAAGGGGACGGCCCTCCCGTACGTCTTGAATACATCGCCAGAGCATTCGAAGAGTTTCCCAACCTGATTGGCTGCCGCTCTTGTGAGCTCACGTGTGGGCCGGGATTCTCAGCCTCCGAGCGGAGCTATTTGATCGGCCTGATTCAATTGTGCGGGGAACACGGCGGGCTGGTCAACTGGCAGGAGATGGGCTTTCCTTACGAGCGCGAGCACATCTTCATGATCGCCGGCAGGGACCCCGAGCTTTTCCAAACGCTCGCGAAGTACGGCGACTCCATGGTCCTGACGGACAAGAACAACGGCTGGGGAAAATTCTACGAAACGCGCTCGCTGGTAATGGGAATGTGGGTATCCGGAATTGTTGCCCACTGGGGTTTAAACGCGGAGGATTGGTGGTGGTACGAGCAGGGTTACGGCGAGCGGTTCGTCCCCAGCAAGGGCCGGCGCGGTTACGCCCGCCAGCTTGCGGCGGGATTTCCCGTGACCAAGGGGTGGGAGTTTGCCAGCGCGCTCTCCTCGCCGGACATTCTCTACGCCCAAAACGTGCTGCTCGCCATCGCCGGCGGGGCGACGGTCTACAGTTTCGAGATGCCTTCCCATGCGCTCGCCGGCCGCGATCAAAACGGAGTGTATCGGCTCACGCCGGCCTGGCAAAACGCCATCTACCCCCTGCTCAAAGCCGCCCTGGATTACAACCTCATTCCGGAGCGCGAGCAGGTGGTGGCGAAAATGAAGGTCGCCTATCAGGATTCCGGCGCCCCCGGGACGGAACTGGATGCTCCGGGCGAAAAGCTTTACCGGCCGCTCTATGGGGGAAGCACGCCCGACGAAGAGATCATGTCGCGCGATCTTTCGCCCGATCTCTTCCCGCGGTCAGGGCGCTACTATTTCTTGCCGGTGCTGCCCAAGCTGGCTCCGCCCACGTCGCACTCGCGTTTTTCCCATATCATTGTCCCCAACCAGTTTGCCGAAGCGGAGAGTGAGCGCGCCTACTTCGACCAACTGTATCCGGCGGAATCGTCGGGCCAGGCCTTGGTGCTGCACATCAACGGCGCCTGGTTTGTTACCAACACGCATGAAAACCAGAACATCGCGGAGGACTTTCGCTTTCACCTTGCCCTCGGCCGCTCCGACGTGGAACTGTCAGGTCTGCTGGAGCCGCATTCCTTCCTCCTGGTCAAAGTGGATGAGCAAAAACTCTATCTCCAGGCGAGCAATTACCTGGTGAAGACGCACATCTGGGATGAGCCGCGTCCCGCGGTGTTTGATGTTGAGAGTTATCTCCGAAAGTATGTGACGAAACCCGATGATGGCGAGAAACGAACTACCACCTTGCAGATCACCATGGCGGGAGGAGGAAAACCCTCGCTGACGTATTCAACGGAACGCGGGACCGTCGAGTCCAAGTGGGATGCAATTTCGCGATCGATGCAAATCAGACTGGACCATAACGGCCCCGTGGTGTTGACGATCGCCTTTTAGTGGCGTGTGGCGGCAATTCGTGGAAGAAATCGCCGAGGGCGTGAAGGCCAACCACCGAGGCGGTACCAGCGGTCGCAGACTGGGGAGATGAACAGACGGAAAGTTTGGACGGTGGGCCCACCAGGACTCGAACCTGGGACCAACGGATTATGAGTCCGGCGCTCTAACCAACTGAGCTATGGGCCCGTGCTGCATTTTCAGTAGTTTACAAGCGAACCTTGAACTGCCGTTGTCATTTTATTGCCCAAAACCTGTGATCGCCCCTCCTATCCATTACACGTCACGTCTAGTATCCTACTGAATCTATTTGTTGGCAAGAGGGAGAAACCCGAATTTCTGTCATTGACATGCGGACTAAAAACCGACAGTCAATTGCTATCCTCCGTCCTCCTAAACCCCGCTGGGCATGAAACCGACATGAAAAGCGCACAAAGCTTCCTTTCCAAATCGGCCCACGTTTAGGTTCGGCGCACGTGATTCTTCTGTTCGTCTGCGGCAAGCGCAGCCAACTCATCGCAGGTGCGTTACAAGCATGATTTGGCGTGGACATTTTATGTAACAAAACCCCCTTCCTGAAGGGGTTTTGCCACCTAAATGTCGATTGCGATGAGTTCGCCCGCGGCTTTATTCCTGATACCTCCACCTTCGGTTAGTTCTGTGGCCAAGAAGATCATCGACTTCGCAATTCGCACCTTATCGGTGCAGGAGAGGTCGGTCGTAGTTTCCCTTCCCCTTGCAGTAGGTGAGGATCAGAACTTCGTGTCCACGGTGTGTCGTACATGCCCCGCCAAGTGGAATCGGGCGAACGCGCGGTGGTCAGGTTGGGTTTTGGAAAAGCTTGACCAAGCAGGCGCCGGGTTGTACTTCGATGGAGCCCCAGAACCGTGCTGATCAGGATCCCTGATAGTGCCACGGGAGCATCGGTGTTCGTGAAGAAGAGGTAGTATTCTGCGCGTGAACGGGCTCATACCCCCAAAGGGCGTTAATTCGATTACCCGCGGCTGACTGGCAACGATGGCCAGCGCCGAACGCCAGCCCGACCACAGTCCGGTGAGCCACACCCAGAAGAGACGATCAGCGGCACGGGGGTGGACACGACCTTTTTGAGACCGTCGAAGGACGATGACTTGGTGGCGCAAGGCGACGATCTCCACCTGAAGGCGCAGACGGCTTTGGAACCAGGAACGAATGAAGGCAATCAGGAAAAAGATTGGGGTGCACATGGAAAGAGGAGAGTGTAGCAATGGGAGTAGACAACCTCCACAAATTCAACGCGAACGAGATTCCTGGCATGGACAGGTCGGACGGCGACTTCGCAACTTATCGCGATGCACCTCTCATCCTTCCCTGGGGCCGCTCCCGTGCGGCAGATGTCGCTCCAAATCCCGCCGGAGTCTCCCTGGAACATTGGGCCGTTTCTGGCGATGAGTCGGGATGGTGGCTGCGGCCATATCAGGCATACACGCCGGCTTCGTGCGCCGCCTGAATGAAGGCGCGGATGTTCTCGGCAGGTGTGGTAGCCGGCACGGTGCAGCCGGAGTTGAGCACGAAAAGCCCGCCGGGCTTCCATATGGAAATCAGCTCCCGCGTCTTTTGTCGGATGTAATCTGGAGTCCCCAAGCCCAAGACGCCGCTGGGATCGATATTTCCGAACAGAACATGGTGAGCCCCCGCAGTGCGTTTGGCCTTGACGGCATCCGTCTTGTAGTCTAACTCGAACCCACAGAAATCGAATTCGGCCCACTGGTCCAGGATCAAGCCGGTGTCGCCACAAACGTGGATGACGGTGAAGATGCCCTCATCCGCCAGACTCTTAACCAGCCGCTCTTCAAATGGCCGCGCGAACTTCCTGAACATCTGTGGAGAGCACACATCGGGTCCGCAAAGGCTGTCGCCATTGGAGGTAAACGTTACCCCGGCCTTCATCACGGCACGATGCACGGCGAGGTGGCTCTGGTGACAAGCCTCAAGCAGTTGGAAAATGGCCGGATTGTCAGGTTCCGCCGCCAGTATTTCCAGGAAGTCACTGATTCCCAAAACCAGACAGGCCAGGCTGAACGCAGCCTGGTCCGCACAGCCGCGAATCGCCAGCTCGCCGCCTACCTGCTTAGCCATGATGCGAATAGCTTCCAGGAGGGCTGGAATGCGCCCATCGGTCTCGGGATTCACAACCCTAAGCTTGTCCACTTCCTTGAGGTCTCGGATCGCCGGCTTTACGATCCTAGCGGGTTCGTCATCGCAAAAATCGGCGACGGCCCCCATCGCCTCCGCCAGCAACGTTACGTCGATATCCACATACAGGCAGTCGAAACCGTACTTCTCGACTGAGGTGAGATAGGTCTTCGCTATGGCCTCGGGGTCACTGCGGAAATCGGCCATCGAGACGCCAGCTTCTTTCGCCGCCAGAAAACAGTTGTCCAGACAAATCGGCACCCGGTCGGGAATCTTCCCGGAAATCACGGCCTGTACTCTCTCGAGAGAATTCATAGTTAACCACCCCCTAGATTCGGGTCGGCCCCATCGCGCAAGCCGACAAATCTAGCCCATGCTTAGCAACAGCAAGGCATAAAGCCAGCCCTCAAGTTTGGAAACAGATTACTCACTTAACAGTCGCGGTCATCAGTTGATGTACGTGCTCCAGGCGCCCTTCCGACGTAATGAGCAAGACGCATTGTGATTGAGCCTCGTCAATCCGAAACGTCAGACTACCCTCGACTTGTTAGACGGGATTTTCCCCAAGACCCGGAACTGCCCGCCTACTATTTCGCCCGCCTCGACGGTATCGATGCCCTCATCTGCCTTGAGAGAAATGGCGCCCGCTCCCACCGGGAATACTGCCAAGGCTTCGGAGTCTTGCAACCCGTGCTGATGCAGGCTCATCACCATAACGTGCGGCTCGGCAACCATCAAAACGGATCCATTCACCTTGAACTCGCCCTGACCCTATACCGCATCAATGGCGTTGTCTCCTCCCACCGCTATTAAACTCACCCCGTAGGAGCCTAGTGGAACATGCAACTGCATGTCGCTGACCCGAAGCGTGCAGCTTTCCGGTTGCTCGGTCCAAGGACCGGTCGGCGAGACTCCGCGGCGTTCCGGCCTCGTCGCCAACAAGGTATAGACCCGCCCGCCGCCTGCTCCATCGAGGTCGCCCTTGCGCGACAGCACCCCTCCCAGTTGGCGATGGGCTGGTTCATAGTTAGGGTTCAGGCGCAGCGCCTTGCGGTACTCCAACATCGCACCGTCTTTGTCGCCCTTCGACTTGAGAGCTCCGAGCACCATCGAGGCATACCTCCTTGAAGCCTGAAGAAGAACTTCTGTCGGCGCGCTCGCGGGCGGAATGACCCCGCTTCCTACGTCAAAAGGGTCACCGAGATCAACGGGCATTTGAGCATAACGCTCCTGGGGCGCGCGTGCGGCAGCCTTATTGCAACGCGCCATTCAGAAGGTGCTGTGCCTGTTCACGTTCCGCCGTGGAGCATAGCAGCACCACGCCACGAGCTTGCAAATCGTCGACCTGGAATTCCAGGCGTGCGTCGGCGCGGTGCGCGGGAATCTCCTCACGCGGGCAAAACTCGCCGCCCTCGATGTCACCGACCTCCACCTCGTCCACCATTGCGGGCGCGGAGATCGAGACTTTTCCAGCCCCGAGCGAGAAGAGAGCTACGGCGCGGGATTTTTGGAGTGGTGCATCATCCAATGCCATGGCCATGACGTGTCGCTGCGCGTGAAGCAGGGTGGTGCCGTCCGCTCGGAATGTGCCCTGTCCTTCGAGAGCATCGGGCGTACCGTCGGCACGCACCGCCACGAGCGAAACGCCATATGCACCTAGCGGAAGGTCTATGCGATTACCGTGAACAACTGCGTCCGGTCTGCTCCCGGCTTGCCCTGGCCTATTGGGCCGGTGCGGCCGCTTGCTTTGGAAGCACCCATATATCGACGTGTGAGGCAGCGCCACGCGAGCGGTACACTCGTTCCACGGCTTTCTGAAAGTCACCTGGCTTCGCGGTATAGATATCCACGAATTTCTGTGGGTTGATGTCCACCAAGGGAAACCACGAGCTTTGCACCTGGATCATGATGCGATGGCCGCGGCGAAAGCAGTGGTTCACGTCGGGCATCTCGAACTCCACTTTGCTTACCTTGCCGGGTTGGAAGGGTTGAGGCTTTTCGTAGCTGTTGCGGAATCGGCCGCGCATCGGCTCACCACGAATCAGTTCCTCGTACCCGCTCATGTGAACATCGGCCGAATCGGGCACGGGATCAGGAGCGTCCGCCGGATATACGTCAATCAGCTTTACTACCCAATCGGAGTCGCTCCCGGTGGTAGACACATCGAGACTTGGGGCTACCGGCCCTGCCAGCGTGGTGTCTTGCTCCAACGGGTCGGTCTGATACACCAGGACATCTGTACGGCGCCCCTGCAGGCGTTGATCAGCGGTCATGTACTCACGCGTCATCCCAATCGCTGTCTGATCAATGAAGGGAACAGGCTTCGCCGGATCGCTGACGTACTCGTCGAACACGTCCCCCGCTTCTGTGGGTGGCTCGAATAAGAGCTTGCCGTTTGCAGAAAAGTACAGTGTCTTGCGCGCCACGAATTTCGGCGGCCAGGCATCGTAGTTGCGCCAAGCATTGGTGCCTGTCTCGAAAACCCATGCGACGGGCAAATTCATTTCTCCACGGCCCTTCAGGTAGTAGTCGAAGAAGGGCGCCTCGATGCTCTCGCGGTAGAACAGCGAAGTCTTGGCATTGAAGCTGACCGGGCCGAGGTGATCGCCGTCCGAGCCCCGCCAACCCCCGTGGTACCACGGTCCCATCACGAGCCGCACAGGGGCTGCAGGGTTATTCTTCTGCGCGGCCTCGTAGACGTGCAGTGCCCCGAAGAGGTTTTCCGCGTCAAACCATCCACCCACCGTGAGCACCGCAGGCTTGATGTTCTTGATGTGTGGCCGCAGGTTGCGCGCTTGCCAAAATGCGTCGTAGTTGGGATGCTGTATCACTTCGTTCCAGAGCGGCACGTTAACATCCAGATATTTCTGGTTGGCTAGCGGCAGCGGTTCGATGCCCTTGAAGAAGTCGTAACCGTCCTTTGTGCCGTGCTCAAAATTTGGCGGACCTTTGGTGGTGGGCTCCGGCCTCGGTTGTCCGTAGGTCACGACGAAGTTGAAAAAGTGCGGCAGATAAAGGGCGCCGTGATGATGGAAGTCATCGCCGATAAACCAGTCGGCTATCGGCGCCTGTGGCGAGACGGCCTTAAGTGCGGGATGCGCGTCAATCATGCCTCCGGCCACGTAGAAGCCCGGGTAGGAGATTCCCCACATCCCGACCCTGCCGTTGTTGTTGGGAATGTTGTGGACGAGCCACTCAATGGTGTCGTAGGTGTCGGAGCTTTCATCGACGTCGGCCGGGGAGTTCTTCGCTGGGTTGTGCGGCCGCATATTCACGAACTGGCCTTCGGAGAGATATCTGCCTCTCACGTCCTGGTACGCGAAGATGTACTTTGCCCGCGCCATCTGTTCCGACGGGCCCAGTGCCTTGAGGTAATTGTCGACGCCGTAAGGGGCAATGCCGTAAGGCGTGCGCTGCATCAGGATGGGATAGGTCAGGCTGGACGAGCCGTCCTTCGGCATGTATACTGCGGTAAACAGATGCACACCGTCCCGCATGGCGATGCGGTACTCATACTTGGTGTAATTGGCTTTGATCCACGTGGCCAGTTCCTTGGTGTGCTCGTCGTCACCCTGCGGGAACGCCGACCGCATCATCAGGCACAGAAATGCGAGAAGAAAAACCGTTACCGCGCGTAACGTGCGCGAGACTTGTTCTGGCATGAGGAACGCTCCTATTGATCTTGGTCGCAATTTCCAACCGAATTTGATCAAAAACAGCTTCGCGCTTTCTTGGTCAGGCTGAGATCGGCCGGAAGTATTCCCCTCCGGTTTAAGAGTTGGACTCTAGCCATCGATTTGGTGGGAGACCTTCGGGGACTCCATGCACAAGGTCTTGAGCCTGGCAGGTGTTTTCGTAGGCACGTAAAGGCATGCTTTTGACTTGCGGAACAAACTGTTCCGACCGCCGAGATTATCGACCTCGAGAAAACAGTATTTAACGGGAATTTCCAATTTCACCTTTACCTTCCCGCGAAATCCTACGGCGGCTGCCTGATCCAGTCAAGCATAATTCGCAGGGGCTTCTCTTGAAGCCAGCGCGGATCGCTTTGGCCGTTTCCGGTGACTTATTTGGTCTGCTGCTCTGCGGTCCCTCTCTCCTCGATGGCAAGGCACCGTATGGTGAGCGAGAGCCTTTGGTTTCTGCCTCGGCGCTCTGCGCTGTTCTGTGCAGGCGGTCAGATGTATACTGCGGTCCGCGGCAAAATGAAAACGGAAATGTCGGCTTAAATCTAAGGATACTGACCTGAGAGTTAGCGCAACCCTGGTGCTTCCCGGTGAAGGTTCCTAACTGACTTTGCAGGCACTGTGCCTCGGCAGCTTATCCTATGGCAGGTGTACGGGAAAATCTTGGCAGCCTTCGTCCTTCCAAAAGGGCAAAACCGAAACCGGCGCGTTTATCGCTGCACGAGCATTCAAGCGTCCGAGCTCATGCGGTTTTTTAACTTGTTACACGCCTCCGTCTGGGCCATCACCAGCGATCGAAGAAGCTTGGAAGGCTTGATGCTGCCGCAGTCGAAACTTGCAACCTGTGATTTCCAGGTGTCGGCTTGAATCAGAAACAGACCAAACTTCTTCATCTGGTCTCGATATGGTCATTCCAGATAATCCACGATCGCTTCCGCGATCTCGCCGAGGTCGCGCTGGTCAAAGTGGACAGCGAGACCAAGCACCTCGCGGCGCAGTGGCGGATGGGCCGCACTGACCGCGGTGAAGCGGATTGTGCCCTCGCTCTTTGCCGGAATTATGATTGTTTCAGGTTTTGGCAGGTTCCAGCCCGACGGGGCGCGCAGCTCGACAGAAGCTGTCTTAGGCGATTCGGAATAGTTGTAAATGCGCGCTTCAAATGATACGGGCTGGCCCCGGAACACGTTTTGCCGATACGGATAAGCCCGAACCCAGCCGGGATCCAGGCTGAAGTTGGGGTTATCCCAGGGGAACAACGCTGCGTCAAGCTTTTCGCGCTCCTCCACCAATCGGAGAGCTTTCTGCAAATATTGCTGCGTGACGGGGAGGGGGCCGTAGTGGGCTGCCCACATCAGATCTGGTTTCACCTGCAACAGCAGCCTCAGGCAGCGCTCATATCCGACGCCTTTCCCGATAACATTGCGGTTGTAGATGCAGTAGTCGTCGATGGCAAAATTGGTCATGGAGTCGCCGGTAACGAAAAGGCGGGTGCCGTCCTTTTCGATCAGCAGCGCATCGTGGTAGATCGTCTGCCCGGGAAAGTAGTAGCCAGTAAGCTTGAATCCCTTCCAGTTGATGACCTCCCCTTCCTGGATCACGTAGTCCACGTGAATGCTCTCGGGAAAAACGCAAGGCATCAGGTAGGCGCGGGGATGCTCGAGGATGTCGCGCAGTTCGGCCTGCGCGTACAGTTTCGCTGCGTACTTGCGCCGGATGGCGTTAACTGATTCCACGTGGTCGTCGTGGTAGTGGCTCACCCAGATTGCGTCTACGCCGGAAATGGTTTCCGACTTCGCCAGGCGGTCGATTTCGTCGACGATTGGGGCGTAGCCCGCATCGAGCAGGAAGATGGATTTGTCTTCGGCCTGGAGGTAGGCAGAAGTCTGGATCGTTCTATGGATCCACGCCGGGCTCTTCACTGCCGGCAGCCGGGGGAACATTGGCACTTCGCGCTCGAGCCGTACGCGGGGGTAATCGATCCGCCAGCCGGCCAAGGTCAGAAAGTTGTCCATCATAGCGTCGAGGTTCTTGCGCAGCAGGCGGACCGCTTCCGGCGGGTTCCTTATGATCTTGCCGTGGGATGGAACCAGGACAGAGGGCTTCAGTGCCAGTACCGAATCGAGGCTCTTCTCAACGTCGGCCACGGCGCCACCGAAGCCGTGATAGTCCGTGTTCATCCCGGGGAAGCCTTTTTGAAGGCTGTAAAACTCCCATAGTTGTCCTGGGCCGTAAATCAAGTCTCCCGTGAAGGCGATAGTCTGCCCGTCGACGGTGGCGACGTACGACACGCTTCCATCCGTGTGCCCCGGAGTGGGCAGGACGCGGATGGCAATGCCCTCCCATTCGAAAATCTCGCCGGGCGCCAGTTCGCGGTCAGGCGCCACCGAACTGCGCAGCACGAAGAGATCCGGTCGGAAACAGTAGCGGTGGTCAATCAAGTTATCCGCCTCCAGCCAGAACTGCGTGGCGTCTCGGAAAAAGCGGGCTTCCGCCGCTGGTACGGCAATTTTCACCCCGGCCTTTTTCACGAGGGGAGCCCCAGAACACTGGTCGCGATGATGATGAGTGTAAAGCACCCAATCGATGGAGCCGATGCCCAATTCCTTCGCTGCCCGCAAAATCGAGCCTTCGCCTGAGTCGATCAGCAGCGCCTTCCCATTTCTTTGAATAATGCCGACATTGACCACGTCGTGATAGACGGCCGTCCTCGGTGTGATACGCTCCAGTGCCTGCCCGGCGCCGAAGGAAGCCAGACTGGGGAACAGAAACAGCAAGCAGACGGACGCAAGTGACATGCCCAGATTTGACCGCATTGTTGTTCGCCTCCTGATTTGGCCAAGACTCCGGCCTTTGGCCCACCGTCCACATCGGACACTGAAACAATCTAAGAGCCTGTCGGAGATAAGGCTGCTCGATCTTACCTTTTTCCGACTCTCGGTCTCCTCGAGTCGGATATTGTGCCTTTAACACTGGCCCCGCTGCCGGCAAGAGGAGTTTTGCAGGTTGAGTCAGCTCTTTCAGGCGTTTTGGGGGCTCCATCCGAAGCGGAAGAGTTTCAGCAGATTGTGTGTGGCGCAGATCACCTGCCATTCCGCCTGCACTTTCCCCAGCCCTCGCAGTAGGAATCTCCGAAACCCCCGCCCCTCTTTGATCTGTCCAAAAACCGGTTCCACCACCGCCTTTCGCAGTTTATAAACCGCTTGCCCTTCCGCCGTGCGCAGCTTGTGCCGCATCCGCTCGGCCACGCTGGCGTCGGGTTGCGGAGGCCCAGTCGTGGCGGGCCGTATCTCCCCGTGCTTCTGCCGGTCCGGTACCACCAACAGGTCGATCCCCTGCAACTGCGCATCCGTCACGTTGGACTCACTGAAATACCCATTATCCGCCGTCGCTTGCCGCGGCGGGATCCCCATCTGCACGCTCACTTCCTTCAGCCGCGGAACCAGTTGTTTCTTGTCGTTGGCTTCCTGCGTCACCGCCGCAACCAAGATCACTTGCGCGTGGCTGTCCACCACCGCCTGCGCGTTATAAGCTTGCACAAACTCTTTCGTTGCTCCGTCCTTCATGATGCGCGAACCCGGGTCGGTAAAATTCCGTTGCGCCTGGGGATCCGGCTGCGCTTGCCCCGGGTCCGGCGCCTGCGGTGGCCGCCCGCCGAACTTCTGTCCCCGCTCACGTTCCTGCTTCTCGCGCTCTTTTATTTGCGCCTCGACCTCCGTCTGTTTCTTTTCCGCCGCCTCTCTCGCCTCTTGCTCCAGCGCCGCCTTCCCCTCCCGAATCTCTTCTAGTCGGCTTTCCCGACGCGCCAGTTCCTTCGGGAGTTCGTCCCCGCGCCTACCCTTCCCATATCTTCCATCTTCCTCCGCGTCCACTCGCGCCGCCTCCTGCAGCAGTGCCTGCACTTCCGCTTCTAACCTCTTCTCCACCTCCCCCATCCGCTCGTAGCTCATCGCCTTGTGCTTCGAGGCGTTCGCCTTAACCTTCGTCCCGTCCAGCACCACGTGTCCCAGCTTCACCAGCCCCGCTCGCTGGCATAACTGCAAGACCTGCACGAAGAGCTGCGCCAGATTCGCCAAGTGCTCCTGCCGAAACGTCGCGATCGTGTCGTGGTCCGGATGCTGGTCGGCAGCCAAGCCCTCTTGCGGTTCGGCGGGAAGCGCCGCCGGTGCTGGATTTGGCGGTGAGATTGGGGGTCGCGGAGTGCCGCAGGAAGGGCGGCTCTCCTTTAAGCGCGAAGCCGATATCTCCGCCATCGCCTAAAGGCATGTCTTTCCCCCTGCCTGGGCCACAGAAAGGATGCGTGCCCGCAGAGACAAACGAGGTAGGTTAATCAGAACAGCAGGAGGTACCGAGGCCGAAACTGCGTGGGCCAAGTTTCTCCCGCGCCAGTTGCATGCTCTCATCGACGCGATTGTCTGAAACCTGACCGCACTTTTAGCTCTCCCCAGAACCGTCCTCGCGAAACCGAGCGTCTTCACCCTACCGCTCGTCGAAGCTGAGCACCTCGTAGCGGAAGTCGGTAAATGGGCCATAACCCTGGCCCTTCCGCACCAGTAGGCTGATTTTGAGAGCCCGCTTGCCGCGCGTGAGGTTGGCCGGCAAGTCGAACTCGGAATCGAACCAGCGCAGGTAGGGGTTTTGGTCAGGATGGTACCAAGTACCGGCGGGCTTCCCGTCCACGTAAACATCGGCGGCTTGCCGGGGGCTGTTCTGGTCAATGCGGCGGCGCAGGCGCACGCCGCCGTTGTCCGGAAGGGTTGCAGCGACGAACCTGATCTCGCCGCCGTTGTGGGTGCGCCCTCTGTCGCGGACGAGTATCCCGACATTGTTGCCTTCATAAGCCGCGTCCAACTCGCCCGTAAGCGTGGAATGCGGTGCCCGGTAGGCGTGGGTACGCTCACTCGCCTCCCCGGCTATATCGACGAAGTCGGTGAGGTGCATGGCGGGCCGCTTGCGCACGTAGTAGAAGCCGAGGCTGCGGTACTGCGAGACAATGTCGCTGTTCCCACCGTGCTGGATGCGGGCGTCGAGAGATTGGTAGAAGGGGATGGGAGCGTCCAGGTGAAACCGGTAGTAGCAGGCGGGGCCGGGCTGCAGAAAGATGTCGCCGACGCAACCGGCGAAGGGCAAGTTGAAGTTGCGGTTGGGCCAAAAGCAGGCCAAGTAGTAGTCCTCGCTGCCCGTGCCGTTGACCTGGGGCATACCAGCACCATCGACAACGAAGTGCTCATTGCCCTCGCAGTAGTGATCCCCGTACATGGTCTGCACAACGCCGACGAACCACCCCGTTCCGCTGGCATCGCAGAAGAGCCAGTCGCGTCCCATCTCGGTTCGCCCGTCCCGGTAAAGGGCACAGAAGTAAGCGGCTTCGCCCTCGTGGTAGCGCGCCGGGGCTAGGTGCACGGCGGCGGTGATGGGACCAGTTGGCTTCGGCTGTCGGTTCACCAAGGAGACGCGACCCTTGCGCCAGAACGGCATCCGGAAGTAGCTGGAAAGGCGCACTCTCCGGTTCGGCAGCATTTCGACCTTGGTCGGCAGGGAGCGCACGTTCTCCACCCGCACCCCCGCACCGAAGAACATGCCGAGGGGGGCCAGGACATCGGGACGCGGCGACTCGTCCCACTGCATATCGATCTCGACTTGGTGCAGGAACTCGTCCGAGGCGTCTCCCTCGACTACGACGCGGGTGATGGTGCCGGCCGACTGGACGTTTAGGAGGTCCAGCCTTCCCATCGGGTCCACTCCCGGGGTCGATGTGCGGATCACGCCCTCGTCTGCTACGGGTTGAAGCTCCTCTCCTTTGTGCTCGAAGGCCCGGAGGAGGTAGTAGCGATCTTCCTTGCCGGTAAAAGTGGCGACCGGGGTGCCGTACGGATAGCGTTCATAGAGGAAATGATAGACACCGATGCCTCCCTGGATACTGATCCTCAGGGATTGGGCAAAAGGGACAGGCACGAAGCAGTTGCCAGCGCTGTGGTCGCCTTTGTAGCGTCCGACCGCCTCGAATGACGTCAACGGTGCCGGAAAGAGCGGGTGCCTGCCTCGGTAAAGATCGAGGGTAGGGATCACGTAGCGAGGCTGCGTCTCACCGTCAAAGTAGAACTTGAGGATCTGCCCCTCAACCACAAGGGTCTGCCAGATGCTTCGGAGGCAGCCGGGGCCCATCGCATCGAAGATAACCGGGTCGCCTTGAGCATCCTTGTAGAGGAACCAGTCGGCGTCGCCGTTCATCCCCTTCTTGTTGTGGCTGGAGAACTGGTGGACGCTGACGCCGTGGGGCAGGAGCGGAAGCTGATCCAGGGTCATTGGCGCGCAGGGTTGGGCGGTGGACACCTCCGCCGGCCTCTCCAACGTCGGCAAGGCCTTGGCAGCCACAGCGCTACCCGCCTGAGCCTGGGGTTCCCCGATTCCCATTCTGACCAGTGCACCGAGCACGGGAAGATTCTGTATGAATGTTCGCCGTTTCATTTCTCTCCTTTCCAATTTATGAGCGCAACCTCAGAGCGGCTTGGGAGCCTTTGAACCCGGGCGCAGTGTATCAGGTCTACCTTGATTTCTGAAACGTTTTGAATTTGTTCTTTTCCGGACACAGGCTGTGTCTGGAAGTTTTCAGCAGCAACTTCCCGCGCGCGGACCGCAATCCGGACACCGGAGGCGAGCCAAGCCTCTCGTCGCGCATGATAACCGGAATTCACAATTTCAACTCTGCGTCTCGGCAAAATCATACCCCTCATTAGATAACGGCATCGGCTCCTTAGGGCCGGCAAACTTGGTTTGTCCCGACCAAGGATAGCCGGGAAAGGAGCCGAGCCATGAACATTATCTGATGTGATTTGCATGCGCGCTACCTGGTTGTAGCGTGGATCGATAGAGAGACGGGGGAGATCAAGGTGCGCCGGCTGGAACACGCGAGCGAGGAAGTGCGCAGTTTCTACCGGCAGTGGCCGCGGGGGACGGAGGTGGGGTTGGAGGCGACGTTTCCCGCGCTGTGGTTCGAGCGGCTGCTGGGGGAGTTGGGGCACGAGCTGTGAGTAGGGGACGCGGCGCGCATTCGAGCCAGCGAAGTGCGTCAGCAGAAGACGGACACGCATGACGCTGAACATTTATTGGATCTGCTGCGCACGGGACGGTTTCCTGCGCATCTGGGTGCCGTCCCAGGAGGAGCGTGATCTGCGCATGGTGCAGGATTGCTGCCGGGAGCGCGGACACTAGAAACGTCCTTTCGCCCGCTTATTCACAATTGCACGACGAACGAATATTCGCCCGAGACAATGACCACGACTGCGTGGTTGCCCCCGATCTGCAGAAACTTCACGCCCCGCGCCTCGGCGAGAGGCCTCCCACTCTCGGTGATGACGTCGGGGCTCTTTGCCGGCAGATAGACCGTGGCCGTCGTGTTCGCCGGGATTTTCACGCGAAGTGCGAACCGATTCGCTTCGCGCTTCCACTCGCTGACGATGGGCCCGCGAATTGAATCATATTTCGCCCGGGCCCAGGCCAAATTCCCAAGCACCGGATGGATGATGATCTTCTCGAACCCTGGCCCCGACGGGTCAGTGCGGACCCCCGCAATCTCGCGAAAGAGGAAGGAACCGATGCACGAGCCGAAGGGATGATGGCGTGAACCCGCGATGTTGTCGAGTGATTCCCCCATGGTGCTCCACCCATCCGCAATCATCTGGAGAAAACCCGGCACGTCCTCCTGCATGGCGACGGCGTAACCCAGATCTTCATAACCCCAGTCCGGCAGGCCGTGAAGCATGGGCATAACGCCAACGAAGCCCGTGGTCATGTGGTCCTTATGCTGGTGGAGGTTCTCAATCAAACGCTCGAGTACCAAGTCGCGCTTGCCTTCCGGAACCATGTCGAGATACAGCGGCAGCACTTGGCTGGTTTGCGACTCCGGAGCGTAGAGTCCGGTCTGCGGGTCGAAGAAGTGTTGATTGAAACTGGTTTTGATTTGTTCGGCCAATTGCCGATATCTCCGGGCGTCATCAGCCTTCCCCAGCAGTTCGGCTGCACGGACAACCGCAATGGCGCAGAAATAATAGCCCGTGGTGGAGGTCTGAATGATCGGCGTGCGCTTCGGCCGGCCAAGCGCGCCGATTTCTAACCAATCGCCCAGCCCCCAGCCAACCAGATAGTCCTTCGAGTTGCGGCTCAGGTAATCCACCCAGCGCTTCATGGGTTCATAAGCTTCTTGCAGCGCGCGGCGGTCGCCGTAGTAGTCGTACAGCTTCCACGCCACGTAAGGGAGAGTGCCTCCCCACCAGGGGTCGGAGAAGTTAGGGGGCGTGCCGTCCGGTTTGCTGCGTCCCCAGCCATCCGTAGGAACGATCGGCGGCACATGCCCATTAGCTTCCTGCGCGTCGATCATGTCGAAGAGGTAGTTGGTGTAAACCGGGGCGGCGCGGTAGTTATAGACGGCCGTTTCCATGGTGTTTAAGCCGTCCTGGGTCCAACCCATCTTCTCGCGCGTGGGCTCCTCGCCGGGCATGCTGTGCGCAGAGTTGCTCAGTGTGCGCCGCACGGCTTTCTGAAGATTGTTGATCTTGGAATTGGAACAGGCAAACTCCCCCGCCGATTCCCAATCGGTGTGCACGCCCCGCGCCTCCAGACTCGAGAGCGGCGGTTTGCTCTTCAGCCCCGTCACTTGTACATAGCGGAAGCCGTGATAAGCGAAGCGCGGTTCAAATGTGCCCTTGCCTTGCCGGTTAAGGATGAGTTCGTCCGTCTGGTAGCGGCCATAGGTATGGCTATGAGAATTCCTCATATCCAGCGTGCCGTCCGGCTTGAGCAGCTCGTTGTACTCGAGTGTGACCTTCTGTCCGGGTTCTCCTGTGCCCTCAAAGCGTGCCCAACCGGTAAGGTTTACCCCCAGGTCAAACAGGTAGACTCCGGGTTTCGGTTCGCTCAGCTTGACAGGCTTTGGTGTTTCCGTGATGCGGATGGGGGGTTCCATCTGGGCGCGCAGGATCCCTTTCGGCGCCGCCACTGCCACCGCGGGCTTCCAGTGGGAATCGTGGAAGCTTGGCTCGTTCCAGTGCGGCATCTCAAGCCCTGCATCGTAAGTTTCGCCGGCGCGGATGCAGTTAAAAACCAGTGGCCCAGTAGACCATTTCCAGGAAGTGTCGGAGGCGATGGTCTCGCGGGTGCCGTCGGCGTAATCAATATCAATGTTGATCAGCAGCTTGGGAGGTTGCCTCCAGGGCGCTTTCTCAAACCCGAACAGGTCGGGCGTCACCGGGTGGTACCAGCCGTTACCTAGAACCACCCCCACAGCATTAGGGCCGCGCAGGAGTTGGCCGGTCACATCGTAGGTAACGTACAGCACCCGTTGGTCATAGTCGGTGAACCCCGGATCGAGTACGTGGTCGCCCACGCGCTTGCCATTCAGGTAAAGCTCGCAATATCCCAGACCGGAGATGTAGGCTGTGGCGCGGGCAGGGCGTTTGGAAAGCCTAATCACGCGCCGCAAGTAGACCGCATGGGGATCGTCCTGGCCGATGTCACTTCCGATCCATTCCCCTTGCCAATCGCCGGGGCCCAGCAATCCCATCGACCAATGTGCAGGTTCGCTCCAAGCCCCCGACCGCCCCTGCTCGTCCCAGACCCGCACCTTCCACCAGCAGCGCAGGCGCGAGCGGAGCGGTTTCCCTCCATAGGGAACCTGGGCCGATTGATTCGATTCGGTCCTGTCGCTATCCCAGAGGTCGCCTTGACCAGCGCGCAGTTTGGCCTCACTCGTGGCGACAAGGATCTGGTAGGCTGTTTGCTTTCGCCCACGCTCACCCGGCTTCGATTCGAATACCCAACGGAAACGAGGCTTCACGGCGTCAATCCCCAATGGGTTCGCTAGGTATTCACACAGCAGTGAAACCGGACGCAGGGCGGAGACAGCCGATTGTCCCCCTAGTTCCTTGTCCGGAGCTAGGATGAAAATGATGGCAACAAAAATCAATCCTGACTCACCTAGCCGGTTCATTGAACGTGGCATTTTGACTGCTACTCCTTCCCTTCGAGCGCCAATTACAATCTTCGCCGGGATGGCTGACCCAGCGCTGGGTCATGTCGCAAATCGATTTCGAAGGGCTTCCAGGATTACGAGAGAAGCACCTTCACTCTCCTTCAACTTCCGCAATGACCCGCAACAAATGGCCCATGGTTCAGGACCGCTAAAGTACCCCAGGACCAGTACGGGAGCCGGCTCGTCAGTGGCCCGCTAGGATCAAACTCGTCGGCCTCCTTGATGGCCCGTAATCATCGTGAGACTAGATCTTCCGACATAGCCTCTGATCATCACATTCTCACCGAGTGCGCGAGGGTTCTCCTCCAGTTTTGAGATCGATGATCAACTCGTCCCGGGACACTCAATCCCTTTGCTCGATAGGTTGCCTCTGGATATCTACTTATCAAGTCGCGAACGCTTGAATCCAGAACTCAAGTAACAGTCTTCGGATCCGAGATTGTGCAGATGGATTCCTGCGGCTTGATACGCGAATTAAGGTCTGCCAGCACTATTGTCGTGGTACTTGGCGGCATATTAATACCGACGAGGCCCCCCACGTGGCGCGAATGGAAGATGTTGCCTCCCGGCTGCTCTCCGTGATGGAAGAAGCCCTACGGTCCGATCCAGTTGCGCCCATTAGATCCCTCGGAATGAAAAGCCAATCGGAAAAGAGAAATACTGCCAATAAGGGGTGCGCCGAATGCGATTCTAAGCAGAGGTCTACTGGAACTCGGCACAGTGTTTGTCAGTCCGTACATATTGAATAAACTCCTTAACAGAACAAGATGTGTTGCTTTATCATTCCAGAATCTCCGCTTCCGCTTTCGGGCTCGTCTCACTCGATGGTTGTGACTTTACTCGACAGGGTAAGGCGTCCGGCTTCGCGGCCTGCCTGAGCTGCCAGCGCTAGTGAAATAATTTGGGCGGGAAGGATTTCCACGATGGGGCGAACCCGGGGCGGGACCGAGGGTAAACAAAAAGCTGAGTTTGACTCCTCTTCACTTACTAACTTGGTCCTCCCCCCATGATTTAAGAGATCTTGCCCCAGATTTCGGTTTAGAGCCGCCGTCCTGGCGTCACCGAGAAATACTAATACGAACGCTCCTCCATCGGTCAACTCGAATGGACCGTGGCGAAAGGCGGCACTGCTCATTCCTTCGGCATGGAAATGGGTCGATTCTTTGATAATCAAGGCGCCGGTAGCCGCGGCTGCCATTGAGGCTCCACGTCCCACCAGGAACAAGTGACGAATTTGGTGTAGCTCAGCCGAAACGCGTTCAACATGACCTTGCCAATTGGACAGGTAACTCTCGACAGCCGGTCCGGCCAGCGCCAACTCCCTGGCGATCTGATCATGGTCGGATCCACACAGGGTGGCCCCTAGCGACTCTAAAGCCATCATCGCGGTGACGTAAGTTTTGGTAGAAACGGAAGATTCCTCGCCGGCGCGGGTAAGGACTGATGCATCCGCATGTCGCGCCAGTGGACTATCTGGTGTGTTCGTTACCGCGAGAATCGCCGCGCTGCGACGGTTCACTTCCATCAGGCGTAACACCTCAGCGCCCGACCCCGACTGTGAAACCACAATAATCAGTGAGCCTCGATCCACCAGGCGGGGCATATAATGAACTAACTCCGAGGTTTCAGCCGCTACCGTGTTAAACCCGTGTTCAAGGAGTTGAAGGTTGAGTGGATATAGAGCATGAAATGACGATCCCATTCCGGTCAACACAATCCGCTGGAACTCCCCTTTGTGGTGACGGTTGGCTAGATCCTTAAGCGCCGCGCTTTCCTTTAACCCTTTCAATGTGTCTTTAAGCGCCTTCGGTTGATTCAAAATATCTCGAACATATTCGCCTTCGATAATTGATATTTTTTGCATAATCCTCAGGTCCTTTCGGAACGGAACCGGTGCCACCACACTTGTGCGGCACCTATGAGCGCCGCATCCGTTCCCAGGGATGCGGCCTCAACATCGGTTTTTTGGAACGGCACCAAGCCACAGTTCTGTGCGATGGTCGCACGAATGGCGTCCAGGAAGAGGTCAATGCTCCTCATGACCCCGCCCCCTAGGGCAATCTTCGCCGGCGTGAATAACGTGATCAGATTGGCTAAGCCGAGTCCCAGGTAATGGCCCTCCCGCTCGACAGCGTGGCGAGCTAGCGGATCGCCCTCGCGTGCCAGTTTGCAGATCTGCCCGGCGGTCAAGTCTTCAGGACAAGGCTGGCCTGCCGGCATATTGCCTCTCATCCAACTAGCCATCGCGGGGCCAGCGGCAAGGCTCTCCCAGCAACCGCGCGAGCCGCAAAAGCACAGCGGGCCAGAGGGATCAACGACATGATGGCCGATCTCGGGATGTGATCGGTCAACACCACGGTATATCCTACCGTCAATAATAATTCCTCCCCCTATCCCTGTACCCACCGTTACATATATGAAGGGGCTTTTCCCCTTCCCGCTACCCTGCCGTGCTTCGGCAAGCGCGGCTGCGTCTGCATCATTCTCCATCGCCGCTTGCACTTGAAACCTCTTCTGCAATTCTCCCACAATGTCCTCCCCCTCCCACCCCGGGAGAAAATCAACGTTCCCTATCGTCCCGGCGAAGGGATCAACCGGGCCTGTGGAACCGACTCCGATACCGGTAAGCGGCGCGCCGACGAGATGAGCACATCTGCGCAACATTTCTTCGATTCGTTGCAATGCGTCGCCAAAACCGCGTTTGGCATCTGTCGGAGACTCGAACCTGCTCACGATGTGGCCATTTTCGTCCACCGCACCAACAGCGATCTTAGTCCCGCCAACGTCCACTGCACCAATCACCACTTTGCTCAAACCTCCAACCATCCTTCTCCCTCGTGCTCAGGTTTTAGTTAGCCTGGGCATTCACAGACGTGCCAGTAGTCCAGAACTTCAATATATCATCACCACATAGCATAATAACATTGCATTTTGCCTGTCAACACGATTCACACGGTTGCATCACTTTTCACTAGGGCGACCGACCCATCTAACTTCATCCATGCCTGAAACTTCCACAACAGTACGCCAGCAGGCTCACAGCTCGCCAGAGTCTCGGCACTAACGCCTCGGGTCTTGTCGGCTCCGTCTTAGTGTTTGTTGTGAGATCCGGCATGTTCCGGCGACCGTCTTTCCACGAGACGATTGGTATTGGGACTGACTTCATGGTATACTCTGTATGATTACTAGAGATGTGGAATTGCCGAGAGATACCTCGTGAACGTGACAACTAACGAGATGCGCGACCAAGCCACCGGTGAACCCCTCCTCGTACTCACTGATACGGGTTTTGTACCGTATTACGAGCAGATTGCGCAACGGGTGCGTTCGCTCATTGTCGAGAAGAAGCTGAAATCAGGCGAATCCTTTTACTCTGAGGGCCAAATGGCGCGTATGCTCGGAATCAGCAAAATGCCTGTCCGCCACGCTTTTCAAAAGCTGCGTTCAGAGGGGTTCCTGGTAATCAAGAGGGGGAAAAACCCTGTCATCGGCGCCGGCCCTGTTCAATGGAACTTCCGAGAACTTCACGGCTTTAGTGAAGAGATGCGATCACGCGGACTCGTGCCCTCTACTAAGTTACTCGACATGCGCCTCCAGAATGCCGACCCCGAAACTGCCAAGTTGTTACATATCGCTACCGGACAACAAGTGTACCGGATGAAGCGGCTTCGCTTCGCCAATGGTGAACCAGTCGCAATTGTTACCAGCTACCTTCCTGCGCAATTGTTTCCCGACCTCGATAAGCAGGATCTGGAAGGGCAATCCCTCTACTTCATTATCGAGCATTTTTACAAGCGGCGCTTACTTCGCGGCGAAGAAGTTATCGGGGCTGCGACAGTGGGTCGTGAAGAGGCCCAGACCCTTCAGACTGTGGCTGGGAATGCGGTTCTTCATATCAACGAAACCACGTTTGACATTGAGCAAACGGCCATCGAGTTCAGTATTTCACTCTTGCGTGCTGATCGCTACACGGTCTCGGTTGTTTCGGAACGGCGGAAATAGCCTCCGAGTGGCCCGAGGTCGCACCCCAGAACTGGACGAGTCTCTGCGTCAGATCTTATCTGCTTATGCCGGGCGCCACGAATGTCTCTTCGTTTGCATGGAAGAGCCCTGGGCCAACCCCTTAACTCCTACCGCATCGCCTCTACCTGAATGAACTCCTGTGGGCCTATTGCCCTGCTGCCCCCGAGCTTCCTATCTAATCAAGGGCCGACACGGCGAAATCTCGCAAGCGCATTCGGTCTTTTCCGTCGACCACCAAAAGTCCGTCTTGAGACTCCTCACAGATTTTCCTTGACAACATATTATTAAATGGTGTAAACCGCATACGATATAAAATAGCGTTGGGCCTGCGGCGCTGTTAGCCAACGCGACGTGCAGTGCTTAGAGGAGGAGATGACGAGAGGATGAAAGCCGCAAAGCTACTTTGTATATTCGTGACGCTGGCTTTCGCGTCCTATCACCCGGAGTAGTTCATGTCCAACAAAGTTACAAGGTTGACCTTCAGATGGAACTCGGCTCGCTCAGCGAGAGGGTTGAGGTGAAGGCCGGTACTCCATTGCTCCAGCCGGAGACATCCTCTCTTGGCCAGATGATCGCGGGACGTGCAGTCGGCGAAACGCTTTGCAATTGCGTGTCAGGGTCTTGGGTAATCTTGATCAAACCAGGAGGAGTACAATGAGCCAAGTTTCACATCGACATCGTTTCACTTCGTGGCCCAGTGTCCTTCTAGTGTGGACATGGGCTTTTCTCTTTTGTCTGGTCCCTTGCTACGGACAGATCGTGACGGCTTCACTGGGTGGAATCGTAACCGATCCAGCAGGAAGCGTGGTCCCCGGGGCCGCCGTTACCGCAACCAATACACAAACGGGCATCGTTACAAAAGCGACCTCGGACTCGGCCGGTTTCTACCTTTTCCCGTCCCTCAGTCCGGCTAATTACACCATCACCGTGGAAAAGCCGGGATTCAGCGCCACGGTGATTTCCGGCATCACCCTGCAGGTGAATCAGCAGGCACGCGTTGATGCCAAATTAAAGGTCGGCGCGGTCACAACCACCGTCCAAGTAAGCGGTGCCGCGCCCATGGTGCAAACGGAAACCGCCAGCATCGGCACAGTCATTACCGGCCAAGATTCGGTTGATCTTCCCCTCAACCTTCGCCGGTTCTCAGCCTTGGCCGAGCTGGTTCCGGGTGTTCTGCCTGACAATGGTGGATTTGCCTCCAGGGCCTACGGTTCGCCATTCAGTGAGGTGACTTTCCAAGCTAACGGCAATCGCGACGGAGCCAACAACCCCCTGCTCGACGGCATGGACTCTAGGAATATAACGTATGGAGGCTTCTCTCTCCAGCCGCCGCCGGACGCGATTCAGGAGTTCAAAATTCAGACTAACATTTATTCCGCTGCCTTCGGCAAGACTGCGGGGTCAACGATCAACCTTGTAACCAAGTCGGGCACGAATCAATATCACGGAGTGGCATGGGAGTTCGTGCGCAACTGGGATATAGATGCCCGCAATTTCTTTGCCCAGAATAAACATGATGCCGCCGGGAATGTGCTCCCGGGCACGGCGCGGCCTCAATACCAACGCAACCAGTTTGGATTTGATTTCGGCGGGCCCATCCGCAAGAACAAGACCTTCGCTTTTGGGTATTACGAGGGCTTCCGGCAAATACAAGGGAACGTCCTTAGCACGGTTCTTCCCACGCCTAGTATGTTAAAAGGCAATTTCAGTTCCTTCTTGACCGGAAGTACGGTTAATCTTTGCGGAGCGGGTGGTCCCGCAAACCTCAACTATGACACCGGCCAGCTTTTTAACCCTGCCACGGAGTCTCTCTTCACTTGTCCGGCTGGCAGTGCGAAGGCCGGTTCCTCAATTATCGTTGGAACCCCCGTCACCGGAAACCTAATCACCTCCATTGATCCTACGGCCCAGAAGGTTATACCTTACTGGCCTACGCCGACGAGCACAACTGCGCTTCCTGGGGCTCCAAACTTCACTAACCCAAATCCGAATACCCGCGGGGACGATCAATTTGGGGTGCGTGTTGACCACGTGTTCGGTCCAAAGGATCAACTGTTCTCCCATTACTTTTTCGGGCGATCCAACAGTATTACCCAACGAAGTTTTAAGCCTTTCACGGATCAGCTTCACTATAGAGGTCAGAACGCCGTCGCGGCGTGGACCCATACGTTTGGGCCGCAACTTCTGAACGAGGCGAGTATCGGGTATCAGAAGAACTGGAATGTGTTAGACTGCGGCGACTGCCCGTATCCCGCCGGTTTCCTTGATGGTTTTGGGATCACGGGCCTGGTTGCGCTTCCCCCCACTTCGCATTTTCCGGCTTTTAGCGTTGGCGGCTTCTCGACCCCTGCCGACGGAACCTACCGCCCGCTTAATCAACCCGACAGTGTTGAAAAATACATGGACAACATTACCTGGATTCACGGTCGGCATACGGTGGTAGTGGGCGCAGATATACAATTCTGGCAGGCGCTCCGTAACAGCTCACCCTATGCGCCGGCCGGCCAATTCAGCTTCAGTGGCCAGTACTCGTCCCTGGGGCAGGAAATACCAGGGGTGCCTGCTATTTCCGGCCTTGCGGACTTTGAGCAAGGGTGGCCGTCAAGGGCCGAAACGACTAAAACCTTCTCCTGGGAATGGATCGTTGGGGGGAGCTGGCTGAGTCCCTATATTCAGGACGACTTTAGGATCACCCGCACCCTGAGTTTGAACTACGGTCTCCGCTGGGAATATCGTGGGCGCCCCCGCGAAAAGCGCCTCACGACCGATACTTTCGTTCCCTTGGGACCCAAGTTCTCGGGTGTAGGAAATGCCATTTTGGTAAGCCCCTTGCCCGCTGATCAGAACGATGCTCTCTGCACAACGAACCCCTGGTTGCTCTCACCAAGCGGCCAATGCCTGGTCGCCACTAGCGCCGAGCGTAACGCCTTGGGGTTTGGTGGCTCCAATACGACATCCCTGATGCAAAAGCAATGGCGCGACTTTGCGCCCCGCTTGGGCCTAGCGTGGCGTCCCACCAATTCCGATAAGTTGGTTATCCGAACCGGGGTTGGGGAATTTATCGACCAGCCCATCATGAATGGGTTCTCGCCTCAGACCGCACCGTGGTACCTCGTAGACGGCCTTTGGAACGCTTCTACCGGCCTGCCGCCAGAGACCATTAACGGACTACCAGTAACCACGAAGAATGCGGTTCTGAAAGCTCTACAGGGCGGCACTCCTTCCTTGAGTAGTCAGGAGATTGCCTCGAACCCTCCACTGGACTATCAAAACCCGCGTGTCCAAGAGTGGAGCTTCGGGATCGACAGTCAACTAGCCCAAAACTGGGCATTAGATGTAACGTACGTCGGCAACAAGGCAACCCACCTCAATAATCTCCACCTCACTTTCAACCAGCCTTTACCCGGTGTGGGAGTCCAAGCAAACCGGCGTCCTTACCCCGATTTCGCCGGGAACCTCGTCCAGGTTACTTCAGACGGGAACTCGAACTACAACGCCCTCCAAGTGCAGTTGACCAAGAGGGTCTCGAGTGGTTTATCCTTCAGGACGGCGTACACCTACGGGAAGGGCCTCGATGACTCCGAAGGCGATGAAGGATTTGGCGGCGGCATCGGCAACTTTGGCCCGCAGGACGACAATAACTTCATGGCTGACCGCGGGCGGAGTTACAATGATGAACGCCATCGGTTCGTGACCAGTTACATTTGGCAACTGCCCTTCGGGAAGGGAAGGCAACACTTGAACCGAGGTGGAGTTGCCGACGCTATCCTGGGCGGTTGGGCGTTCTCTGGGATAGTCACTGTCGGGTCTGGCTTCCCTGTGACCGTGGAATCCGCGACGGATTTCTCTAACACCGGCTCGATTGTCCCACGCCCTGACCGAACCTGCAGTGGCGAGGGCGCTAAGACCCTCACTAGCTGGTTTAATACAACCTGCTTTCCAATCACACAATTGCAAGCAGCCTTGCAGGCTGGCGACCCCAGATTTGGCAACTCCGGCCGCAACATTCTAGATGGGCGGGGAAGTTCGAACCTGGATTTCACGCTAAATAAGAGCTTCCGTTTAACCGAACGCTTCAATTTGCAATTCCGTTCGGAGTTCTATAATTCTCTGAACCAGCCCCATTTCGGCAATCCGAACATGACTATAGGAAGCGCGACTGTGGGAGTGACCTCGAGTGCTGGCCAACCACGGGATATACAGTTTGGCTTGAAGCTCGAGTTTTAGAGTAATACCTCGTTAAGGTCGAACTTCCGTGTCGAGGTGAAGTGGAAAGTTTCGGTGGGGCGCTAACGAAAGGAGCTCGTAGAGCGACTGGAGTTCGCGCCCCAAGCCGCCCCATCGAGCGGCTTTGCCTCGCACGGCCAAATTCCCACTCGAGATCATGCCCCCGGTGACGGTACAGAGGGCGGAGGCGGCAGCGGCAATTACGAAAGGAAATCACGATGTGCTCATCCTGCACGCCGCTGGCGGGCTTGATACCAGAGTGCTGGAAGTCCTCGTGGCCGCTGACCAATGGAATCTCCTTTTCGTGCGCTACCGGTCAGGGCCAGCATATCGAAGGTATGAAATTGCGCACCCAATGTTCCTCGCGGCTGACCTTATTCCTAGTTCCAATTTTGCTTGTTGTTTTGGCGGATGCTCCCGCCTCGGGAGTACCCTTACATCTCGCTGTTCACTCTTGCTTCGGGACGATGACTTATACAACCGAAGCAGACTACGGCCGCATAACGATCAAGAACCCGAAGGAAATGTCTGTGCAGAATGGAGGTTGTTCATTACTCGAAGGAGGCGTCAGACTCGCCGAGAATCCCATCTTGGACTTTTGGATTCGAGTACATGGCACTCACTCCGCAGCTTTCTTCCTCGATTTCGGAAAAAGGGGGCTTGATCACCCCGGTTACGAGTCGCCCGTTCCCCATGCGCTGAACATCGTGGGCAGGCAGGTGGGGATTTCCACCTTGGGCAATATCGAACCTTGGAGCGATGGTGTGTGGCACCACGTGGTTTTTGACTTGGCGTACGCGGTGGAATCCAACCTCAACATCGGTCCCGAAACCGTTGGGGACGCCTCCTTCTGGATTCGCGATCTGCAACGTTCTCTGGATTTGTTTAGCGGTGCACCCGCGCAACCGATTCCCGCTACGATCGACCTCCGAAATATAGTCCTTCGCCCTCGCCAGCCAGATGAGACATATTGTAATGACCTCAGCCTTTCGGTCGCTTCATCTCCAGTGGGAGACACCCCCAATGGCGCTCCGCGATATCTTGTGGAAGGATTCGTTGTCAGCCGGCAGAGATTGACGAGAGCGGAAATTGTGATCGAGAGCGAGCACGCACGGATCTCCAGCGTCACACTCAACGACGTCCAGGGGCGCAAGGATTTTACCTCTGTCATACTACTTCCCGCTTACCGGTCCAAGATTCAGGCGAAGCTCGCTTCGAATGGGAAAACAATAGCTGAAAGCACCCTCGATCTCCGTCCCGAACTCACGGTTATGCGAAAGGCCGAAATAGACATCATTCCCGCAAGTCACCAGGACGTTGGCTGGTTTGACACACCTGAGGCGACAGCCGGCTGGAGGTGGCATGAGGTGATCGGCCCCGCGGTGGCCTTGCTCGAGAGGTATCCGGACTATCGCTATTCAATGGAACATACGCTCTACCTCATGGAATACCTGAACCGAGTACCCTCTCAGGCGGATGTCGTTCACAAACTGATTGCGAGTGGTCGGCTGGCTTTCGGCGCGATGTACAACCAGTCGTACCCCTCCTTGTGGAGCGGTGAGAGTTTAATCCGAGAGCTGTATTACGGTCGGAAATGGTTGAGGGAGAGCCTGGGCTCTGATGTGGATAGTGTCACCGCATGGGGGACCGACGTTCCGTCAGTGGCAATGCAGATGCCGCAGATTCTCCAGAAGTCGGGAGTGAAATTCCTCATGCTGGGTCGCTTCCATCCTGGGATTTTCAATTGGTTCAGTCCCGATGGGTCGAAAGTCGTGATGTCCTCGCTCGGCATTTATGGGCACCTCAGCCGCCGTTACCTCAGTTCTTACCAACCAGATCAAGTGGCGCTGGATCTGCCAGCCCTGCTGCTTAACTGGGAAGATTTCTACGGCAAAAACAATATTCCCACGCAATTTCCCATAACTGATATCGAAGACTTTCTGCCACCTACCCGGCAACTGATTCCCTTAGTGCACAACTGGAACTCCGAATTCAAGCAGACATTTGACATATCTCTCAAACTAAGATTCGCAACAAGCGAAGAATTCATGCAAGGAGTGACCTCAAACCTAGGGGCGAGTTTCCCTGAGGTGACCGGTGAATGGCCCAACGTTTGGGCCTACATTAATGGTCCCACGCATCATCAGACGATTTCCGCGGGGAGAGAGGCAATTTGGGCTTTAACATCGGCTGAGAAGTTTTGGACGTTGAAGACGCTAGCCTCTCGCGGCTCAGAGCGTTATCCGAGGGAGACGTTCGATCAGGCTTGGATGGCCCAGATCTACCCGGACCATGGCTACGGTGGCATGAACGGTGACCTTACCGATGCTGTTTTCCGAGCTAAAGAAGAAGAGGCGTTAATTATAGGCCGCGCTCTGCTAAGCAGCTCTTTACAATCGATTGCGGAGCATGTTACGCCATTAGACCACCAGAATCCTAAACTAGTAATCTTCAATCCTCTTTCCTGGAAACGTTCAGGAGCTGCTTTGGTCGAAATCCCCACGCCGCCCGATCAGGAAGCCGAGCTTGTTGATTCCAGCGGGCGACCTCTTTCCCTGCAGCGGGTACCGCAGGTTTCCGGGCGGACGGGGGGAACGGTACGGTACTTGATTGATGTGCCCACTGTTCCATCCATTGGTTACTCCACTTTTTCCGTGCATTTGAAACCGCTCAACAGGCAAACCCTTCTTCAAGAAGAGTTCAAAACGAGAGTTTATGAAAACCAGTTCTACCGGCTGGAGTTCGCTCCGGGCGGCCTACGCAGCATTTACGACAAAGAACTGCATATGGAAATGCTAAACCCGGAAGGCTTCCTCGGTGGCGAAGTGTTTATGCTCGATTCTATTGGGAACGGTGCTGGTGAATTTGGAGATACTCAACAGCCCTCGTGGAAGAGCGTTGAGAAAATTAGCCAATATGCACCGAGTTGGCGTTTGACCGAATCGGGGCCCGTCCGCCTAGGTTGGAGGATGGAGCAGCCTATGCGCCAGGTGACCGTGCGCCTGGACGTTTACGCCTACCAGCGATCAAAACGCATCGACTTGGACATCGAACTCCTGCATTGGTCAGGCGAAAAGTATAAGGAGTTCCGGATGGCCCTGCCAATCAATATTCCGCATGGTCAGGTCGCCTATGAGGTTCCTTACGGGGTCCTTGAGGTTGGCAAAGACGAAATTGATGGAGTGCCATTCGAGGGGTGGTACAGCCGACCGGCCCGCCAAATCCATCCACGTGAGGTTCAAGACTGGGTTGCGGTCTCAAACGGAAGCAAGACTGTGATGCTTTCGTCTTCGGTAGCCGTCTGGGATTACCTCGGCGCTGGAGAAAAGCAAGAGCGCCTAACCCTGCTGCAGCCAATTCTGCTAGCTTCGCGGAAGAGTTGTCACCCACTAGGTAACTGGTATCAGCAAAAAGGTGACCACAGTTACCATTTTTCGCTCACCTCTTTTCCGGGCGATTGGCGACACAATTACCGGTTCGGGAACGAAATCAACTGTTCCCTTGCGGCAGTCATCAGCACGCCTGAGGCCGCGGAACCCTCATTGCCCCCCTCACTTAGCTTATGCCAAATCTCTCAGCCAAATTACGTCGTGAGCGACATCAAAGTGGCGGATGACCGGAGGGGGATAATTGTACGGGGTTACGAGATTATGGGTCAGGACAGCGAAGTTTTTCTCAAGTTTCCTATCCAAATCGAACAAGCTCATCAGACAAGCCTGATCGAGGAAGACCTTCCGGAAAAAGTTGACTTCTCAGATGGACAACTTCAGTTCAAGGTGGGTCACCGATCGATCAACGCAGAACGAGTTCTGGGTCGATGGAGTCCGTAAGGGCCCCCTGCCCGGTAGGCGCCGGTATTGTTCTGGGTCGGGGTTCAGCAGACAGGGTTACGCTTCCAGTTACTTTTGGAGCACGAAGGGTCACGAGCATATGGTCCATTCCACATTGGCCGTACCAACCAGAAGAATCTATTACACGAATTCATAATCATTAGGAAACTAATGAATTCCATTGAAAGAGTGGTGACGACTATCGAGCTAAAGATCCCAGATCGGGTACCAGTTGCGTTGCCTAATTTTCTCATGACAGCCCGGGAGTCGGGCACTCCACTAAGAGAGTTCTTTCAAAACGGGGACCTGATGGCCGAAGGCCAGATCAAGACTTGGAAGCAATTCGGCCAAGACGTCCTGATGCTCGAGAATGGTACTGCAGCATTGGCACAGGCATGTGGTTGTGGGGTAGCGTACCCAGCTAACAGCGCGCCTGTTGTTCAATCCCCGGCCATCGAAAGGCTCGAGCAGGTGAAGGACCTCAATATTCCAGACCCCTATAAAACTCATCCGCTACCCGAATTGCTGAAGGCAACCCGGATTGTGTCCCGGGAAGTAGGAACTAAGGCCTTCGTGATCGGCGAAGCGGACTAGGGACCCTTCAGTCTGGCGGCCTTAATCCAAGGAATGGATCGCTTTTTGACAGACATCGCGTTAGCAGAGCAGACAGAGTTGATTGAACAGCTGCTGGATTATTGCCGGGAGGTCGTGGCCTGTTACGCGGCTGCCCAGATAGAACACGGAGCGCATGCCACTTGTATTGGTGAATCTCTCTCTGGTCCCGATGTCATTTCACCGCATCTTTACGAGAGGTTCGCGTTTCGGAGTGTGCAACGCCTCGCGCAGGATCTGAGAAAGAAAGGGATACTTCTCGCCTATCACATTTGCGGGAATACCACCCCCATCGTTACTAGGATGGTGGAAACCGGTGCTGCAATCCTGGAGATCGACTACAAAGTGGACTTGGTCAAAGTCAAGGCGGCCGCAACCGGCAAGACATGCCTACTTGGTCCGATAGACCCGAGCAGCGTGATGGCTCTAGGCAACAAGGAGGAGGTTTCATACAGATGTAGAGAGGCTTTACGGGTTCTAGCGCCGCACGGCGGATTTATCTTGGCTCCAGGTTGCACTTTACCTCTGGATACGCCAACTGAGAACATTCACACGATGATTGAGGTGGCCAGACGATATCAAGGTTCGAGCTAATCTCTCGCCGCGCTGTGCAGGAAGGAACCAGTCAAGAATCAGCTGTAGTCGCCATTTCTGGGGTTACCAAGCCGGACCTGATTCAGACAGGCGGCCGAGGAGCTTGCCGAATGTGTGCGGCCGGAGACCAGTCGTCCTCCCAAGCAATGGATGAACCGAGTGCGGCGGCCATCAAGAGAGCATTTTTGCGCGGCTTGGCGACGGCGATCACGGCCGGGTTGAGAATGGCATGGAACCTTTAAGACCAGAGGGATGATTTCCCTGCAAAGAGGATTTTGATTGGCGAGATCCAAACCCACGCAAGCCGAAACTGAGCGCGTATCAGGTGCCGGAGAAGGAACCCCACTAAGACGTCAGGGGGGGTTCAAGCCGGTCCTGTCGCTGTGGGCGCTTGTGGCTTTCGGCCTAATGTTTATCGGCCCCACGGCACCTTACGTTTTTTTCGGTATCGGCTCGGTGACGTCGCGCGGGCACTTCGCGCTGGTGTACCTGATCGCCGTGATGGCCGTCAGCTTTACCGCGGTGAGCTACGGACGGATGGCGAAGGCGTTTCCTGAAGCAGGCTCCACTTACGCCTACGCCTCGAGGGCTCTGCATCCTGTGCTGGGCTACTTATCCGGGTGGGCGATGCTTCTCGACTATGTGCTGACGCCGATGCTCTGCGTGATCATCATAAGCGTCACGGCGAGAAAATTGATGCCTGCAATGCCTTACACCCTCTGGGTGCTTTTGAGCGCCGGCACCCTCACGGCCATTAATCTCTGCGGCATCGAGATGACCTCGCGTGCCACCATGGTTCTCAATGTGATTCTGGTGGGTTCCGTCTCGTGGTTCGTCGTGGCTGCGGTGCGCGCGCTCGTCCACGGCGCGGGCGTGGGGCACCTCTTTTCGATCCAGCCGTTTTACAACCCCCAGACCTTTTCGCTCCACACCATCATGGCCGCCTCGCCGATCGCCGTCTTGTGCTTTCTCGGCTTCGACGGGATTTCGACATTGGCAGAGGACGCGAAAAACCCCCAAAAGGATATCGGACGCGCAACCATTTTGGTCTGCGTTGTGGCGGGCGTTTTGTTCGTACTGCAAACCTACCTGGCACAGTTGGTGTGGCCGGACTACTCGACGTTCGCGCCGGTGGAGACGGCTTTGTCGGACATCGGCAGGCTTGTGGGTGGACAGACTCTTTGGTTGGTCATCGCTCTCTCCGTGGTCGCTCAGGCCTGGGTCGGAGGCATCACCGCCCAGGCCAGCGCTTCACGACTGCTCTTTGGGATGGCGCGGGATGGGAGATTGCCTTACGCTGTTTTCGGCTACGTGCATCCCAAGCTGCGGACTCCAATCTACAGCGTCCTCTTGATGGGGGGTATGGCCGCGATCGGGGCGGCGGCGCTGGACTTAAACGAGGCCGCGCAACTCGTGAATTTCGGGGCGTGTCTGGGCTTCATGGCCGTCAACGCTGCCACACTGAGCCATTACTACTTTCGATTACGGCAGCGGAGTGGTGCCCAGTTCTGGTTAAACTTGGCATTTCCAGGGTTCGGGGTGATCATTTGTTTTTACGTCTGGCTGAGCATCTCTCACGTCGCCATGCGACTTGGGGTAGCGTGGACAGTTCTGGGGTTGGTCTATTTGACCTACCTGACTCGTGGGTTTAGGAAGAAGCTGGTAGAGTAGGAGCAATGCTTGCGGGAGGCTTCCGTTCACTGTTGGAGGGCAACGGCAGGCTGCCGGCCATGATGAGGGTAATCATGAACGGCGGACAGATCCAGTTTCCCCTGAAGTTCTTCTTTAGACTAAGTCATGTGAGGCGGCGGTTCAACCAAAAGAAGTATTCGACTGTGCAGCATCTGGTGGCACCTCACCAAAGTGGATGTGGGCGAGTATCAGGGCGCATGGCCTCCAGTGCCACCCGCCGGGGGGGAGCGCGGAAACAGACCAATTCTTATTGTGAAGCTGCCGCCCGGTAATGTGAATTTGCCTGCCAGCGAGGATTCCTCGAGGGCGGGAGCTTTCTCAAGCTTGACGTAAAGTGCGAATGGAGGCTTCCATGCTCAGGAAAGTCTGTACCTGCCTACTCGTAGTCCTGGCGCTCTTCACCTCGGTCGTGACGTTGGCCGCACAGACTTCGAACTCCAAAAAGGTCTTCATGATAACGGACATGGAAGGGGTGGATGGGATCTTCGATTCCGACCTCCAATGCATGCCTTACGAAAGTCCGCGCTGGCAGGAGTCGCACAAGTTGCTCACGGAAGAGGTCAACGCGGCGGTGGAGGGCTTGAACTCAGGGGGCGCGACGGACGTCGTTGTGTGGGACGGTCATGACTCCAGCCGCACGCTCTCCGTGCTGGACATCCACCCCAAGGCCCGCCTGCTGACCGGCGAGCCTATCTCACCCACCCTGGAACTCGACCCCTCCTACAGCGCGGTCGTTTTCATCGGCCAGCATGCGATGGCGGGAGCTGCTAAAGCCATCCTGAGCCATTCCTACAGCTCGAAAGGGATTCAGAATATCTGGGTCAACGGAAAACCCACGGGAGAAATCGGCGCGCGAGTGATGCTGGCAGGCGTTTTCAATATCCCCGTCATCATGCTCTCAGGGGATACTGCGGCCTGCGCAGAGCTCCACGATTTAGTTCCCCAGGCGGAATGCGCGGAAGTGAAGTCCGGAGTCAGTCGCACGGCAGGCTTCATGCTTTCGCACCCGGCGGCCTGCACGCTGATTCGCGAGAAAGCTCAGCGCGCGATGGAGCGACTGGCGGATTTCAAGCCTTATAAGATCTCCGGCCCCGTCGAAGTCAAAGTTGAGTCCACGCCTCGTGGCGCTACCACCTTTCGGCCACGTGAAGGTGTGGAACAGTTGAACGACCGCACCTGGGTCTTTCGCGGGAAAAACCTTTTGGACGCTTGGCTCAAGTGGAGCAGTTTCTAGGCGGTGCGCAGACTGTATGTCTGCACAATGGGTTGACGATCAACGATGCGGTGCTTACCCACAGCAGGCACTGGAGAGCCTTCGAACCTGGAAAGGCTGAGCGCACCCATCCAGGAAGGCGCCTCTCCCGGACCAAAGTCCCTCAATTCGAAAAAGGGGGGATGGATTCCGGATGATGCCCGCCCCTTCAGCCAAAGGCTGCGTGGATTAGCTGGGCTCTTCAATTTGAACGGCTAGCTCAGAGATGCTGGCAGCAAATTGATTCCGGGGGAGGAAGTTGTCCTAGAGCCTTCTGCTTTGCTTTGAAATATGATTTTGCCGAAACATAAAGTTATGATCGGAAATTCCGACCACAATACTCCTATGCTTCCGGCACATTCCGGGGAGGAGGATCACTAATGCGACGTATTGCTTTGTTCCTTGTTTTGGTTCTGGCCGCAAGTATTCCAACCTTGGCCACGGAAAATGTAATCTGGCAACTTGGGAAAGTCGATCAGTCTTTTCACGAGTTTGCTTACGTTCCTCCGGACGGACTCCCTGAGCCCGTCGTCGTCCGCCTGGGCAGCGGGAACGAAGCGAAGCAGTGGCCCGGATTTCATCCTGGCTCGGGGAATGGAGTTTCCGGGGGCCGTCCTCATTCTTACACTTTGGTATTCTCATTAGCCGAGCCTCCTCGCGGTGTCTTCTACCTCAACCTGAGTCTTCTATCCCGTCAGCCGCGTGCACCGGCAATGCAAATTGAGATTAATGGCCGCCGGGGCCTCTACTATATCGATCCCACGCTGAGTTATGCCTTAGGCGGTGGAGCCGATGCGTTCACTCCCATCCATGGGAGTGCCGCGCGGAGTATCGCGCTGCCGGCGCGGTATTTCCGGGCAGGCGAAAATCGCCTGACGCTGACCTGCTTGGATGATCCGACTACCGTAACACCCACGGACACGGTTGGTGATCCAGGGGACTCCGGCTTTTACTACGATGCCCTATCGTTGTCGCAGGCGCCGGACGGCAGCTTCAACGAGCCGCTGCGCGTCTCGTTCGAACCTACAGTCTTCTATCGTCAGGGCACGGGCGGCCTCGAAGAAGAATGCTGGCTGACCGTGCATTACCCGGACACGTGGGACGGAGGCAAGACGACGATAACCTTGGGCAAGTTCGCAACCACCGTCGAAGTGCCCAAAAAGCTTGAGTTCGGCGAGGCGCGTTACCGGGTCAACGTGCCGGACAGTGCCCCGTCAGGCGTTGCCAAAATCGATCTTGTTTCGATTTCGGGCCCGCGGGGGAGCAAGGGACGGCAGACCTTCTCGGTGGATTTTGCCCGCCGCCGCAAGTGGAAGGTGTTTTATGGGCCCAGCGTGCATCAAGACGTTGGCTACGTGGACTACCAGGCCAAAGTTGAGCAGGTCCATGCGCGCAATATTGACCGCCTGCTCGACGTTTTTGACAAGCACCCCAGCTACCGCTTTAATCTAGATGGGGGCTGGATGGTCGACCAATGGCTGAGAACGCGTTCGCTGGGATCGAGGCGCAGGTTTCGGGAAGATAGTCGCGCTGACCGCATCAGTGTGAATGGCTTTTATGGCAACTTCTGGACGGAGACTCTCTCGCTTGAGGAACTCTACCGTGGTCTCTACTTCAGCAAGCAACTCGAGAGGGAACTAGGCGTGCCGTTTGATACCGGCTGGGTCACGGACGTGCCGTCGTATTCCTGGTCATTACCTTCGACGCTGAAGGGGGCCGGTATCCGCTACTTTGTTGGGGGGGTGGATCAAGGCCGCGGGCCTTTGCTCTCCTTAGGACATTGGGACGCCAGATCACCCTTCTGGTGGGAAGGACCCGACGGCCAACGCGTTTTGGCTTGGTACGCCCATGGCTACGGTCAACTCAGGCTCGTGTTTGGGTGGTCTCCCGATCCCGAGGTCAGTGGGGGCGGTCTGGCGCGTCTTCTGCAACTTTACGAACGTGCTGATTATGCTCCAGATGCGGTCCTGCTATTCGGTGCCGCTGGTGACGACCTTTCGTTCGATTTCCGGGACGCTGAATTCGTTGAGCGCTGGAACGCGCGATACGCTTATCCCCAGATCATTCCTTGCCGTTTTGGGGAATTTTTTCGCTACGTCGAAGACAACTATTCATCACGACTGGAGGTGGTGCGGGGGGATGGAGGTGCCTATTGGGAAGACAGCGTGGGGACGAGTGCCCGCTCCACCGCCGTCTACCGGAATAGTCAAGGACGTGCTTTGGCAGCGGACACTCTGGCGACGCTTATGACGACGCTGGTCAACTCCTTGCGCTATCCACAGGAACTCGGCCATGACCTCTGGCGCAACCTGCTTCTTTACGACGAACACACCTTCACCTCCTTTCGATCTATAACTCAGCCGGGACGCGAGGATGTGACTGACCAGACGCGAGTGAAGATGGAACGCAGCGACCGGGCCGCATCCGATATCGACGAGCTAATGCGCCGGGGGATGAGTCAGTTGGGGGACCTCATCCCCACGAAAGGAGAGAATCTGGTCGTGTATAACCCGCTCAGCTGGCCTCGCAGCGGCCTAGTCCCTGTCGACGTGGACGCAGGAACTACGCTGACCGATCTGACCACCCAGCGGCCGGTTGAGTTTGAAGTGGTGAGAGTGACAGATGGCTTTGCGACCATCCGCTTCTGGGCCCAAGATGTCCCTTCGCTCGGTTATAAAGTATACAAACTGGGGCACGGGCAGGTGGTTGCGCCGGGACGTGCGGAGCCGCAGAGTAACGTCATCCAAAACCGTTTCTACCGCATAACCTTCGAGCCCGCGCGCGGCGCCATCAAGAGCATCTTCGACAAAGAACTTGACAGAGAACTCGTGGACACCTCGAGCCCGTATGCGTTGAACGAGTATCTTTACGTAACCGGCGGTGGCAGCGAGGAGGGCCGCGGCGAGGGCGCGGAAGCCACGCAACTGACGCACGATGTGGTGACACTGCCACTGGCTGAACTCACTGTTCATCGGGCTGAACAGGGCCAGATTGTCTCGGTCGAGAAGACACCCTGGGGACACGTGGTGAGGCTCATGGCCCGGGCGCAAAAGACGCCTAAAATTGAGACCGAAATCCTGCTGCCTGATGACGTGAAGCGCATCGAAATATGCAACCACATTCAGAAGGAGCTGGTTTATGCCAAGGAAGCCGCTTACTTTGCATTTCCCTGGGTGGCGTCAAAGCCGACCTTCCGCTTCGATATTGCGAACGGCTGGGTAGATCCGGAAAAAGATATGCTTGACGGCGCGGCGAGCGAGTGGTTTGCACCTCAGCATTGGGTCAACGTTGAGGACGGTACGTCGGCAACGACGCTGGCCGTGGTGGATGCCCCCCTGGTCTCGCTCAGTGACATCAACCGTGGGCGCTGGCCGCGGAAATTTACCAAGACATCGCCCACTGTCTTTTCCTATGCCTTGAACAATTATTGGTTCACTAACACGCCGGCGGGACAGTCGGGTGATTTCCTGTTCCGCTACGCCATCACCAGCGGGCCACACTTCGATCCGGCCCAAGCTGCGCGTTTTGGCCGAGAGGCTCGTTCTCCCCTGGAGGTCTCTGCCATCGTTTCGTATGACAAAACGGCGAGCGCCAAGGGAAGCTTGCCGCCCGACCAAGCGAGTTTGGCAGAGGCCGGACCGGAGAATCTTGTCATCAGCGCCGTGAAGGCCGCGGAGGATGACCAGGGCCTGATCGTGAGAGTGCTTGAGACCGCGGGTCGTGCGAGCGAGGGGAATCTGACTTTGCCCTTGGCGACGATTACCTCAGCCGTCGAGTGTAATGCCGTCGAAGATTGCGGCGGGGCGCTCGAAAGCGATGCTCACCGCGTCAAATTCCGCATGGCGCCGCATCAGGTGCGGACTATTCGGGTGATGACGAAATGAATCTTAACTGTAAGCCGCGGACGTCATGTGCGGAAGCCCGGCGCAACGGAAAGGACTTGGCGCTGTCTATGGAGCTTCCGCCAACCTCACGAAGAGGTTTTTGAGCGCGGCCTAAGTGAGTCATCGCGACTAGTTAAGCGCCGGAAAGAGGGAGGCCACAATGAATGGGCGTGAACGAGTACTTGCATTCCTGGCCGGCCGGTAGATCAGCTTCCGTGTATGCCGCTGACCATGATGTTTGCATCTGACTATATCGGCGCCAAGTATCTCGACTACGCCACAGATTACCGCGTGCACGTCAAGGGACAGATTCGCGTGGCGGAGGACTTCGGTTTCGACCACGTAAGTTTCGGTAGCGATCCGGCGAGCGAGGCTGCGGATTGCGGGGCCGCCGTAATGTATTTCCCGGACCAGCCACCCGCCCTCGACGAATCCAATGCGTTACTAGCAGACAAGCGTAAGCTCGCCAGTTTGCGCGTCCCCGATCCTCACGCTCCCGGCAGGATGCAAAACGGCCTTCAGGCGGTTGCCCTGTTCAAGGAGCGAGCGGGCAGCGAAAAGCTGGTCGAAGGTTGGGTGGAAGGTCCAATAGCTGAAGCAGCGGACCTGCGCGGCATCAACGGCATCATGCTCGATGTGTACGACGACCCCGGCTTTGTGGCCGATCTATTTGCCTTTGTGGTTGAAATGGAATTGGGATGGGCGAAGGCGCAAATCGAAGCGGGTGCCGACTTGATTGGCATCGGCGATGCCGCCGCCTCGCTCGTCAACCCGCAAACCTACGCGGAGATGGTCTGGCCCTTCGAGAAGAAAATGGTTGACGCGATCCACCGCATGGGGGCTCGGGTCCGCATGCACAATTGCGGGAACACGCGGCTGATTTTGGAGAAAGTCGGCCGGCTGGGCTGCGACATCGTGGACTTGGACTCCCTCTCGCCAGTTTCATTGGCGCGAGAAAAGATGGGGCCCCACCAAGTCTTAATGGGGAATATGGATCCCGTGAGAACCCTGCGCGATGGGACTCCCGAAACGATCTGGAAGAACCTTTCAGAATGCCATCGCCAGGCGCGTGATCGCTTCGTGGTCGGGGCAGGGTGCGAAGTTCCACGTGACACCTCGCACGAGAATGTTCGCGTATTCTCCAAATATGCCCGCACCCACCCTCCGGATTCATGGCGTTATGGAAATGTCTAGCGGCCGGATGTTTAGTCCATGAAGCCTACTAATCTGCTTACCCGGCTCCCAATGATTTTCGGCGAAGAACTGGGGTGAAGAAGTCTCTGGGTTTCTTGAGGGAACTCAGACGGAGGCCTCAGGAGGGGGAAATCATCAGACTCCCCGCTTTAACGACTAAATGGTTCTGGTACTCCGTGCTTTGTGTTTTGTTTTGGGCAGGGTGGATTCTATGCTCCAAGCTCGGGACTAATCAAGGCATTCCTGAGCGTCCAATGCAGTTCATCTTCACATTTGGCGCGGTGCCTGTCGTTGCAGGCCTAATGGTTTGCAAATGCCCCAAGTTTGAGAAAGACCTCAAGGGGATATTTTTTGGCACGGCCAACGGCGTTTTCTCAGCGATTGGCGGTATTGCTCTGTTCGCTGCCCTCAGTCCCACGCACCATTGGAACACATCCGTTATCAGCGCCGTAACGGCGCTCTACCCCCTGGTCACTGTACTGTTGGCCATAACAGTTTTGCGTGAGAGGCTGAGGTCGTTGCAAGTTGTTGGCCTGGTGTTTGCCGCTGTCGCCATCATCATCTTCTCGGTGTAAAGGTGTGTGTATGCATTTACCTCCATGGTTCTGGATTGCGATGGTACCGCTCATCTCATGAGGTGTCGTCGGTCTCTTCCAAAAGCTGTCCACCAATCATCTTTCTGCGGAGTGGGCTGTTG
>Ga0181539_1000473_pt1 | contig 48480 bp, 45 predicted proteins | sample PEATcosm2014_Bin_46_FD_119767 | JGI IMG/M metagenome (GOLD analysis project Ga0181539, IMG submission 119767) | Peatland microbial communities from MTU Mesocosm Facility, Houghton, MI, USA - PEATcosm2014_Bin23_60_metaG | ecosystem: Environmental > Terrestrial > Soil > Wetlands > Peat | place... | reverse complement strand
TGGTCACGGTCCAACGCTACGAGACCCGCTTCCCGCTGTCTGCTTAAGCCCGGCGCCGCCGGACTCTCACGCAGCGAAGCACCTGTTCAGAGGGCTATTTTCCTATCCGCGCGGCCTCTAAGTACCGGCGCATCGGCCAAACTCGGGCATGGACGATACCCTGGCTCCCACTAGCGACCCCGGCGACGTCGAGGCCCGCCTGGCCATGCCCCTAGCCGAAGCAATGCTCACCCAGCGCGCGGTCCGCCGGGTCCAGCCTGCCCCAGTCGACGACCGCATCGTGCTGCGATGTCTGGAGTTGGCCCTGGAAGCGCCGACCGCCTCGAACGGCCAGAACTGGGAGTTCGTGGTCGTGAAGGACCCCGCCGTGAAGGCGTCACTGGCCGCGCAGTACCGGCGGGCGTGGAGGCTCAACGGCGGTCTTGACAGGCTGGTCAAGACCGACGAGCAAAGGGCCAGGATCCTCAAGTCAGTGCGTTGGCAGGTCGAGCACTTCGAGGAGATCCCGGTCCTTGTCGTCTGCTGCCTGCGAGACCGTGCCCCAATGCCTTTCCTCCCCAAGCCTCCGGTCGTCGTGTCGAGCCACTACGGGTCCCTGTACCCCAGTGTCCAGAACCTCCTCCTGGCGGCGAGGGCCGTCGGTCTCGGCGGCGCGCTCATCACCATGCCACTGTGGTCCAACACCGTCGCTCGCCGGATCCTCGAGCTGCCCTTGAGCGTGGAACCGTGCTGCATCGTCACCCTCGGCTGGCCGAAGGGCCGTTATGGACGCAAGGCTCGCAAGCCGATCGGCACGGTCGTCCACCTGGACCGGTACGGCCACCAGCCGTGGCATGACCGGGCACCAGCCTGATCCTCAACCTCTGACTCGTCGGTCAGCTCGATCCGCCGGCCTCCACGCGCCTGTGGACCGAGATGAGAGTCCGCGAATCGTCCGGACCAAGGACCTCCACCGCGACGGGAACCTCGGGCCGTGCCGAGTCGAGGAGGATCGCCTTCGGGTGCGCAATGAGGTGGCGCAGCACGACCGGATAGCGACTGTCGAGGCCACCGACCGCGACGATGAACTCTACGTCCTCCTACGATGACGGCTTCACGAAGCACCCGTGTCCATGAGTGCCGACAACGATAGGTGGCGCATCGCGCTCGACCCCGAGCCTATCGGTGTCCGGCGTCGTCCGAATTCGAGATCGGGCCAGCAGGGATCGCCTGCGCGGTCACTTAGACTGGAGGACCAGGCGCGAGACGGGAGTCAGGTGACCACCGAACGCGAAGCCAAGCTGACCGCCTCTGTGAAGGTGCACCTTCCCGATCTCGACGGGCTCGTCGGTGGCGTGTCAGTCGCCGCCTCTGCTGAGCGCCATCTCAAAGCCGTCTATTACGACACGGCTCAACTCGACCTTGCGCGTTGGGGCATCACCCTTCGTCACCGCTCCGGTGAGGAAGGGCCGCCATGGACGCTGAAACTGCCCGAAGGAAAGGCCGGTCAGGCGCTCATACGGCGTGAGCTGACCTTCGAGGGATCGCCCGGCACCGTCCCCGCCGCCGCCCGTGATCTGGTCTGCTGCTACGTGCGCTCCCGCCCCCTCACCCGAGTCGCACGGCTCGACACCGACCGGTGCCCACTCGAGCTCCGCGACGCGGCCGGCCAGCGACTGGCCGAAGTCGTCGACGACCGCGTGACTGCGTACCGAGGTGCACGGCAGGCCAGCGAGTTCCGTGAGATCGAAGTCGAGATCTTCGCCCAAGGACGGGTTGGTGACCGACTGCTCGACGCCGCCGTGGACCGGCTGGTCGCGGCGGGCTGCCGGGCGGACCCGCCCGTCCCCAAGCTCGTGCGAGCACTCGGGTCGCAGGCGCTCGAACCGCCCGAGCTCGTCGTTCCACCGGTCGGGCGCAAGGCCTCACTCGGCCAGCTGGTCCGGCACGCCCTTGCCCAGTCGGTGGCCCAGATCCTGAGCCACGACCCCGGCGTACGCCTCGGCGAGGACCCCGAAGACGTCCACCAGTTACGGGTCGCCGTGCGTCAGCTGCGCTCGGAGCTTCGCACTTTCATGCCCCTCCTCGAGCCGGTGCCGCCGGGGGAGCTGCGCGACGACTTGCGCTGGCTCGGGACGGCCGTTGGAACCATGCGCGACAACGACGTGCTCGCCGAACGGCTGCGGACTCAGGCCCAGACGCTTCCCGAAGCCGATGCCGCCGGTGTCCAGCTCCTCGTGTCACTTCTCGCGAGCCAGGTTGCCTCGGCCCGCAGCGCGATGCTCACGGTCCTGCGCAGCCCCCGCTATCTCAGCTTGCTCGATGCGCTCATCAAAGCCGCCAACGAGCCACCCATCCGGGCCAAGCTCCCCGAACAGGCCAAGCTGCCTGCTTCCCGCGTCGCCGCTGAGCTCGTCCATCGGCCCTGGCGGCGCCTGAGCGAGGCTGTTGCCAACCTCGGCGACGATCCCTCGGACTCGGCGCTGCACAACGTCCGCATCCTTGCCAAACGGTGTCGGTATTCGGCCGAAGCCGTTGCGCCTGCCGTCCCCCGAGCCGCTCGCTTTGCCATAGCCCTTGCCGACCTGCAGACGGTGCTCGGCGAACACCAAGACGCCGTCGTCGCCGAGGCATGGTTACGCAAGTCCGCGCTCGCAGCACCCGAAGGCGCTCTCGCCGCCGGCGAGCTCGTCCTCCTCCAGAGATGCCAAAGGGCCACGGCTCGGGCGGAGTGGCCCGAGACCTGGAAAACGGTCTCGGCCAAGAAACTCTCTTCCTGGATCTGATGGCGCTCCAAGCGCTGCGAGACGACACCAGGGGCCTGACGCGCATCACTGATACCGACAACTGCTGCACCGGTTCGAACGGCGCCCGGGAAACGGTAGGTGGCGCGGGAGTGGTGAAGGCGAGCATTCAGAGCGATCGCATCTTCCAGCATGACGGAGGTCAACAAATGCTTGTGCAACACGAGCCGGACGCGACGTCTCGCCACGGCGAACCCGAGTCCTTGAGCGCCGCAGGACGCCTCCGGCTTCGCGTCGAGCCCTGGCACGACCCGGTGATCGACGAGGTCGGCTACGACCCGCGATCTGACTACGTCGAGAGATTCTGGCTCCCAGTTCTGGGACCGTCCACCACCTGGCTGCTGCGGCACTTCACGATCCGGCTCGAAGAGTCGCCCGCGGGGGTCGAGCTCGACGTGGAGGACACGGCCCGTTCGCTCGGCCTCGGGGAGCGGCTGGGCCCGAACGCCCCCTTCGCCCGGACGCTCAAGCGTTGCGTCGACTTCGAGATGGCCGAGTGGCGCGGGCCTCAGCTGCTGGCGGTCCGGATCCGGCTGCCCCCTCTTGCCCGACGGCACCTTCGGCGCCTGCCCGAGTCCCTTCAGGTCCGGTACGAGGGCAGGTGGGGCGCCCCGGTAGGCTCTGTCGATGGTGAGCACTTCCAAGGGTTACCTCGAGACGGCGCGCGAGCGCGTCGTGATCTATGACGGCGCCACCGGTACCAACCTGCAGCTGCGCGAGCTGAGCGCCCACGACTTCGGCGGCGACTCGCTCGAGGGCTGCAACGAGATGCTGTGCCTCACCCGACCGGACATCGTCCGGGAACTTCACCGGTCCTTCCTCGACGTCGGCGTCGACGTCGTCGAGACCAACTCGTTCGGGTCCTTGCCCATAGTGCTCGCCGAGTACAAGATCGCCGAGCGCGCCGAAGAGCTCGCCCGCGCCTCGGCCCGCTTGGCCAGGGAGGTGGCCAGCGATTACGCGACGGCCGACCGGCCACGCTATGTGGCGGGGAGCATGGGGCCGGGCACGAAGCTCCCCACCCTCGGTCAGGTCGGTTTCGGGGAGCTACGGGACGGCTACGAGGTGCTCGCCCGCGGCCTGCTGGACGGCGGCGCCGACCTGCTGCTCATCGAGACCTGTTACGACCTGTTGCAAGCCAAGGCCGCCATCCAGGCGGCTCGTCGCGCAATGCGCCACGCCGGGCGGGAAGTGCCGATCCAGGTGCAGGTGACCATCGAGCTCACCGGCCGGATGCTGCTCGGCAGCGAGATCGGTGCCGCACTTTGCACGCTGGAGGCGATGAAGCCCGATGTCATCGGGATGAACTGCGCTACGGGCCCGGTCGAGATGTACGAAGCGCTCCGTTACCTCTCCGAGCAGGCCCGCACGCAGATCTCGGCTCTGCCCAACGCCGGCTTGCCGTCCGTCGTCGACGGGAAAATGCACTACGACCTGACCCCTGACGCTCTCGCCGAGCACCTGTCGGTGTTCATCAGCGAGCTCGGGGTCTCGATCGTCGGCGGCTGCTGCGGCACGACGCCCGAGCACCTCGCCAAGGTCGTGGAGGCCTGCGCCGGCCTCGAACCGGCTCCTCGCTCGCCGGTGCACGAGCCGTCGGCCGCCTCACTCTATGTGGCCGTGCCCTTCCAACAGGAGCTGTCGTTCCTCGTCATCGGCGAGCGGACGAACGCCAACGGCTCCAAGCGCTTCCGCGAGGCGATGCTCGCAGGCGACTGGGAGACGACCGTCGCCATGGCGCGCGATCAGGCGCGCGAGGGGGCGCATCTGCTCGACGTCTGCGTCGACTACACCGGTGCCGACGGGGTAAAGGACATGACAGAGGTGGCACAGCGCTTTGCGACCCAGTCGTCCATCCCCCTCGTCATCGACACCACCGAGGCGCCGGTCGCCGAGGCTGCGCTCCAGTGGATCGGCGGGCGGCCCGTCCTCAACTCGGTGAACCTCGAGGAGGGGGACGCGCCTGGCACCCGGCTCGATCGTTTCCTCACACTGGCCCGCGACTATGGCGCCGCGGTCATCTGCACCTGCATCGACACAGACGGCCAGGCCCGCACCGCCGAGTGGAAGCTGCGTGCCGCCAAGGCGATCCACGACCTCGCCATCGGGCGTTACGGCCTCGAGCCGTCGGACCTTCTCTTCGACCCCCTCGCCCTGCCGCTGTCGACCGGTATGGAGGAGAGCCGGCGAGACGGCATCGAGACGATCGAGGCCATCTCGCGCATCAAGACCGAACTGCCAGGCGTTCATACGGTGATCGGCCTGTCGAACGTGTCCTTCGGGCTCTCGCCGGCGGCGCGCCAGCTGCTCAACTCCGTGTTCCTGCACGAGTGCGTCCAAGCCGGGCTCGACGCCGCGATCGTGCACGCCGGCAAGATCCAGCCTCTGCACAAGATCGCCGAATCCGACCGCGAGATCTGCCTGGACCTCATCTATGACAGGCGCCGCGAGGGCTATGACCCGCTCTCTGCGCTCATCGCCGCCTTCGAGGGCGAGAGCGCGGCGTTGCACTCCGCGATCGAGGACCGGTCCGGCTGGCCGATCGAACGGCGACTGGAGCAACGCATCGTCGACGGTGACCGCAACGGCCTCCAGGACGAGCTCGACGAGGCCCTCGGGGCCGGGCACGCGGCGCTCGACATAGTGAACGAGATGCTGCTTTCCGGGATGCGCACAGTCGGCGAGCTCTTCGGCTCGGGTCAGATGCAGCTTCCCTTCGTGCTCGGCTCAGCCGAGACGATGAAGGCCGCAGTCGCCTACCTGGAGCCGCACATGGAACGCACCGAGTCAGCCGGGCGGGGCCGCATAGTCCTCGGGACCGTGAAGGGCGACGTGCACGACATCGGCAAGAACCTGGTCGACATCATCCTGACCAACAACGGATACGAGGTCCACAATCTCGGCATCAAGGTCCCGATGTCCGAGATGCTCGCGAAAGCCGATCAAATCGAGGCCGATGCCATCGGCATGAGCGGGTTGCTCGTGAAGTCGACGCTCATCATGCGCGACAACCTCGAGGAGCTGAACCGGCTCGGCAAGTCCGGCTATCCCGTCATCCTCGGCGGTGCCGCGCTCACGCGCACCTATGTCGAAAAGGACCTACGTAGCCTGTACAAAGGCCGCGTTTTCTACGGTAAAGACGCCTTCGAGGGCCTGCACCTTCTCGACCGGCTGATGGAGATCAAGCGCAGTGGTGTCGACGACCCGAGCTTCGGGACCGAGCTCTCGGGCCGCAAGCTCCCCCCGAGGCGGAGCGAGCAGGTCGGCGAGATCGACGCGGCAAACCTTCCGGCGCGCTCACCGGAAGTGGGGATGGACAATGAGCTGTTCGAGCCCCCGTTTCTCGGGACCCGGGTCGCAAAGGGCATCCCCCTCGACGACATCACCTCGTACCTCAACGAAACGGCTCTCTTTCGCAACCAGTGGGGCTACCGACCCGAAGCCGGCGAGACCGATGCCGAGTTCAAAGAACGCATCCGAGCCGAGCTCCGCGGGCGCCTCGACGAAGCCAAGGCCGAAGGCCTGCTCGTACCTCAGGTGGTCTGGGGCTACTTCCCGGTCAACGCGGAGGGCAACGATCTCGTCGTCTATACCGATGACCGGCGAACCGCCGAGCGAACCCGGTTCAGCTTCCCGCGCCAGCGCAAGGAGCCGTACCTGTGCATCGCAGACTTCTTCAGGCCGGCGAGCGCGCACGTCGCCGACTACGCGGCGTTTCAGATCGTGACGGTGGGGGCCGGCGCCTCGGCACGTACCGCCGAGCTGTTCGCCGCCAACCGCTACCGGGATTACGTGGTGACACACGGGCTGTCTGTCGAGATGACAGAAGCTCTCGCCGAGCTGTGGCACCGCCGCATCCGTGAGGAATGGGGCTTTGCCGGCGAGGACGCGCCGACGCTCACCGGCCTGTTCCGCCAGCAGCACCGTGGCGGTCGGTACTCATTCGGTTATCCTGCCTGCCCGGAACTCGAGGACAACGCGAAGGTCGTCGACCTCCTCGCAGCCGGCCGCATCGGGGTCTCTGTAAGCGAGGGCTTCCAGCTCTATCCCGAGCAGACGACTCTCGCTATCGTCTGCCATCACCCGATGGCCAAGTACTTTGTCGTCTGACAAGCTGCCTTCGGCGCTGATCGGCTCGGCACGACTCGAGCCGCCAACAGTAGGCAGCGAGTTCGAGCCACAGTAAGCAGTGTTGTCCAGCCGCAGCAGGCGGCAAGGTCGAGCGGCACCAGGGGCAGGGCGCTCGTGAGCATCGAAGGGCAGGTGGGCTCGGCAAGCCGGTAGCGTCGCGCCCAATGACACTCGACTCTACAGACGCCTCCTTCGAGGAGGATGTCCTCGTCCGTTCGGACACCGTCCCCGTCCTCGTCGACCTGTGGGCTCCCTGGTGCGGGCCCTGCAAGGCCCTCAGCCCGATCCTCGAGAGCGTGGTCGACGCGACCGGCGGCGCCGTCGAGCTCGTGAAGGTCAACGTCGACGAGAACCCTCTCATCGCGCAGAGCTTCCAGGTGCAGTCGATCCCGGCCGTCTTCGCGATCAGGAACCGCCAGATCGTCGACCGGTTCATCGGCGCGCTCGGCGAGAGCGCCGTCCGCGAGTTCGTCAACAGGCTGCTGCCCACCCCGAGCGAAGCCGAGAATCTGGTCGCCGCGGGCGATGAGGCCTCGCTCCGCAGGGCACTCGAGATCGAGCCCGACCTGCCTGCTGCCGTCGTCGGCCTGGCCGAGATCCTCGTCGGGCGTGGCGAAGCCGAGGAGGCGCTGGGCCTGCTCGCCAAGATCCCCGACGTCGGCGAGGCCCGGCGCGTCGCCGCGCTCGCTCGGCTGGCAGTCGCCGGCACGTCGGTAGCGGCGAACGCGAACGGCGCGGGCCGTGGCGCCGAGCTGGAAACGCACCTGGACGCCTTGCTGGAGCGGGTGAAGAGCGACGACGAGGCGCGCCAGGAGTTCGTGGACCTCCTCGAGACGATGGATCCCTCGGACCCGAGGCGCGATCAGTACCGCCGGGCCCTGGCTTCCCGGCTGTTCTGACAGGGCCCGCCCGGGCACAGGCGTGCAGCTGACACACAGCCCTGTGTGGTGGCCTCGGCACCCAGTCCCCCTCGGCCTGGGCCGGCATCGCTACGACCTTGCGACCCGGGCACTGGTGATAGGGATCCTCAACCGCACGACGGACTCGTTTTTCGACAAGGGTGCGTATTTCAACTTGGACCGTTTCTTCGCGCGTGCGGAGCAGCTGGTCCGGGAGGGCGCCGACGCGCTCGACGTGGGCGGGGTGAAGGCGGGCCCCGGTCCAGAAGTGACCGAGGCCGAGGAACTGGACCGGGTCGTGCCTGCCATCGCCTCCCTCCACGACCGCTACGACGTGCCGCTTTCGGTCGACACCTGGAGGGCGCCGGTGGCCGCGGCCGCCTTCGAAGCCGGAGCGGTCCTGGGCAACGACATCAGCGGCTTCGCCGACCCCGATTACCTCCAGGTCGCCGCGGCCGCCAAAGCCAGCGTGGTGGCCACCCATATACGCCTGTCGCCGCGAGTGCCGGATCCCGAGCCCCACTATGATGATCTCGTCGCCGATGTGGAGCGTTTCCTCTTGCTGCGTGCCGAGCGCGCTCTCGCGAGCGGGATCCCGGCCGATCACATCATCCTCGACGCCGGCCTCGACCTCGGCAAGACGCCCGACCAGTCACTGCTGCTCTTGCAGAGCTCTGCCCGGCTCGCCTCGCTCGGCTACCCGTTGCTCTTGTCCTCGTCGAACAAGACCTTCCTCGGAGTCCTGCTGGAGCTCGCCATCGGGGAGCGCCGCAACGCCTCCCTCGCCTCTGCGGCGCTCGGGATCGCAGGTGGCTGCCGCCTGATCCGGGTCCACGACGTCGCCGGCACCTGCAAGGTCCGCGACCTGTTGGCCGCGATCATGGAGTCGGCGCCCGGAACCGAAAGCGAAGCCGGCGACGCGGCCCCGGCGCCCGGAGCCGAAAAGGAGCCCGAGCCGAGATGAGCACCCTGTCCGCTGAGTCCACAGCCGTCTTCGTCATAAAGGGTGCCGAACCAACCCTTGTCGACCGTGGCGTCAGCCGGCTTCTCGCCGAGCTCACCTCGCCGAATGGCTCAGCCGAGGAGGCCGAGGACGCGTCGATGACCGGGGGCAGCCTCGCTGTCGCCGTCGAGGAGCACCGGGTGCCGGCGCCTCCCAGCAGCGACGAGGGCGTGATCGGTGCGGTGATCGACGCGCTGTTCACACCTGCATTCCTGGCCGATCGCCGCATCGTCGTGCTGCGCGAGGCGGAGAACCTCGATGCCGCCCAGGCTGCCGAGCTCGCCTCGCGCCTCGACGAGCCGTTCGCGCCGAACGTCCTCGTGCTGGCGGTGGTCGGCAAGGCCCTGCCCGCTCCCCTCGCCAAGGTGGTCAAGGCTCGCGGTCGGGAGATCGACACCTCGCCGGGCTCGTCCAGCAAGGCGCGAACTCAGTGGCTGAACGAGCAGCTGCAGCGCGGGCCCGTCCACCTCGAGCCTGCCGCCCGACAGCTGCTGGAGAAGCACCTCGGCGAAGACCTGTCGCGCTTGCACCCGCTCTTGGACGTTCTCGCGGCCGCATACGGCGAGGGTGAGCGGGTGACGCTGGCGCAACTGGAGCCGTTTCTCGGAGAAGAAGGTGGAGCGCCGCCGTGGGACCTCACCGACGCCCTCGACAACGGCGACGCGAAGACCGCAGTGCGGGTCGCGCATCGCCTGCTCGGCTCGGGAGGCCGCCACCCCTTCCAGGTACTGGCCACGCTGCACAGGCATTACGGGGCGATGCTGCGCCTCGACGGCACCGGCATAACCGACTCGAGCGCCGCAGCGTCCCTCCTCGACTTGAAGCCATTCCCTGCCCAAAAGGCGCTCGCTCAGGCGCGAAGACTCGGCCCCGAGCGCATCGCCCGGGCCATTAGCCTGATCGCCGATGCCGATCTCGATCTTCGCGGCGTGGTGGACTGGCCGGACGAGCTCGTGATCGAGGTTCTCGTGGCCCGTTTGGCCCAGCTCGTCAGCCTGCGCGGGGGCGCACCGGCCGGCACCGGACGCCGCGCGCCATGACCGGGCCGGCGAGGGCCGATGGGGACCAGGGCCGGGATGTGAAGGCACAGCCTGAGCTCTTGGAGCTCGCTCAGGAGGTCGCCCTCGCGGCCGGCGAGCTCTTGCGCGCCCGGCTGCCCGAGGTTGCCGGAGGCCTCCTGCTCGCCGGCGGTGCCTCGGCGAAATCGAGCCCGACCGATCTTGTCACCGACGTCGACCGATCGAGTGAGGCGCTGATCGTAGGCTCCTTGCTGCGTGCCCGGCCCGACGACGGCGTCCATGGCGAGGAAGGCAGTTCCAGGAAAGGCTCCACCGGCTTGACTTGGGTCATCGATCCGCTCGACGGCACCATCAACTATCTCTACGGCATCCCCGTCTTCTCGGTGTCGATCGCAGCCTGGGTGGCAGGCCGGAGCATCGTGGGGGTGGTCCACAATCCGTCCACCGGCGAGATGTTCACCGCCTCTGAGAGGACGGGCGCCGCATTGGACGGCCGCGAGCTGCGGCTCGAGGCGACGGGCCGGCCGATTGGCGAGGCGCTCGTGGGCACTGGTTTCTCCTACAGCGCCCGGAACCGGGCTGCTCAAGCTCGCCTGCTCTCGGTCGTCTTGCCCGAAGTGCGCGACATCCGGCGTGCCGGCTCGGCCGCGCTCGATCTCTGCGCGGTGGCTTGCGGGCGTCTCGACGCCTTCTACGAGTCGGAGCTCAAGCCATGGGACAGCGCCGCAGGCGGCCTCATCGCCCGAGAGGCCGGGGCCACGGTCATCGCCCTCGAGGGGCTTTTCGAGGGGCCGACCATCTTGGCTGCGGCACCGGGTCTGCAGGCTCCGCTGGTCGAGCTGCTCCGGCGCGCCGCCGCCGCTCCCCACCCTGCCCCGGAGGCCAGCTGATGGAATTCGAAGTTGTAGTGGAGATCCCAAAGGGCCAGCGGAACAAGTACGAGATGGACCACGCCACGGGCCGGATCTACCTGGACCGGATGCTTTTCACCTCGACCCGCTACCCCGCGGACTACGGTTTCGTCGACGGGACCCTTGGGCTCGACGGTGATCCGCTCGATGCTCTCGTGCTGGTCGAGGAACCGACGTTTCCCGGCTGCGTCGTCCGCTCGAGGGCGATCGGGATGTTCCGGATGACAGATGAGAAAGGGCCCGACGACAAGATCATCGCGGTACCGGCCCGCGATCCTCGCCAGGAGCACCTGCAGGATCTGCGCCACCTTCCCGAGTTCGACCGGCTCGAGATCCAGCATTTCTTCGAGGTCTACAAGGACCTGGAGCCCGGCAAGTCAGTCGAAGGTGCGACCTGGGCGGGCCGTGAGGCGGCGGAGGCGGAGATCGAGCAGGCTCGCAGGCGCGCCGCCGCGGGAGGGCACTGAGCTAGCCGACGTGCAGGTTCACGTGCCAGGTCCGCTCCATCGGCTGGACGAGATCTTGGGCAAGCAGGTCGTAGCCCGCGGGGAGCAGGTGCACGCCGTCGCTGGAGCGGATCTGCTGCGGCGATCCGCCAATCCACAAGTAGGTCGTGAACCCGCCCTCCTTGTTGGAGAGAACCTTCGTCGCCGGGAAGTACGTCACCCCAGGATGGGCGAGCACCTCCGCGGAAAAGATCTTGTTCAGCTGCTGGGGGAACCAGCTCGGGACCGTTGAGCCCGGTCCCATCGGCGGCAGACCGACCCACATGACGTGGGCACCTGCGTCGGTCGCCTCCTGCATGACGAGCGCGACACGGGCCTGGTAGGCCTGCCACCAAGAGGGGTGCGCCGGCGGCGGCCCGAACGAGAGCCAGACGTTGTTGCCCGCGTAGAACGCTTGCGCGTCGTTCGCCCCCATCATGACGACCACGATCTTGGGGTGGTACTGCCGCAGGTCGACCTCCAGGGTCGCCGGCCAGTTGTAATAGTCGGCCCGTGCGAGGCCGGTGTCCTCGAGCCCCTCTTGGACGACGCGAACGGCGGGGTCGGTCGAGAACACGTCGCCGAGGCCATAGCCGAGGTCCTCCCCGATGGAGTCACCGATGGAAAGCAGCGTCAGAGGGTGACGAGCCGTCGGGGACGCGATCGGCGGCGGCCAAGACGCGACAGGCAGCGGAGGCGGCGGCAATCCGCCGAGATGCGGCTCGCCGAGAAGGCCCATATAGCCCGTTGGCAACCGCACCGTCACGATCACCGGCCGAGGAATGGTGGTTGGAGTGGTCCTGGGGATCGTGCTCGAGACGGTGATGGGGAGGGTGCTGCCTCCGCTGCCGCACACCGGTGCCCCCCCTATCCCGCACCTGCCGAGGGCGCTGTCGGTGGCGTTCACCGGCCCGGAGATCCGCAACGCGTTCGAGAGCGCGGCGATCGGCCGGAGGACGGTCACCGCGACGCTGCGGCGTACTCCGATCTGGCCTGCCTCCGCAGAGTGGTAGAGCTGATTGGCGTCGAACAACAGCCAGATCAGGAAACAGAGCCCTCCAACGGCAAGTATGCGACCCGCTGACGCTCTCCTCCGCTTGTCGGTCGGCGCGCCTTCGTCCTCTGCGCGCACCGGTGCCTCCTGACGGCGCAGGACCTGGGGACCGGCCGGGATTTGTCGACGGACCGGAACTTGGGGAGGGGCCGGAACTGGTCTACGGGCCGGGACTTGTCGACGGGCCGGCGACTGCTGGCCCGTTTGCCCTTGCGGGCTTTGGGTACGGCGGCGCACCAATGGCTCAGAGGCAGCTTGCGCCGGTCGAGCCCGTGCCGGGGTCGCCGGCGCCCTAGAGGAGATGGCTTTCGACGCCCTGCCAGTTACGGAGCGTCTCGGCGGGGCATCTTTCGAGCCGGCGTATTTCGCCGCCCTGCGGGAAATCAGGGACCGTCTCGGCGGGGCGTCTTTCGAGCCGGAGTCTTTCGCCGCCCTGCGGGAAATCAGGGACCGTCTCGGCGGGGCGTCTTTCGCCGCCCTGGCGGAACTGGCGGACCGCCTCGTCGGGGCGTCTTTGGCCGCTCTGTCCGAGCGTGCTCTGCCGCTGCTCGGTTCCCGATCGCCCTTGCGACCGGGCTCGCGGTCAGCCGACCCGTGTCCGTTCCTGAAGATCCTCAAGAAGCCCGCGCCACCTTCGACAAGATCGTCCCAGTCTCAAAATCGGAAGTAGATGAACGGCGCCACACCCGGGGGCCCCAGCGTCGTGATGACGAGGAGCACGGCCGCCAACACCGCTCCCTGAGCGAACACGCTAAGGCGTGAGAACACCTCTTGCGCGCGCAGGGGAAACACTTTTGGCACGTACTGAGACCCGATGCCGACCACGAGAATGAGCAGCACGGCGAAATTCACCAGCGGGGACGGCTGGGTCCAGCCCGTGAACAGCCGTCCGAAGATCGCGAAGGCGTTCCCGAACGAGGTCGCGCGGAAAAAGACCCATCCCACGCAAACGAGCTGGAAGGTCGCAAACTGTTCCCACGCCAACCACCACCGCCCCTGTCGTTGAGCGGGGAGCCCCGCTTCGACCCGTTTCGCCCGTCGGTAGTGGCCCAGGCACTGTCCCACGCCGTGGTAGGCACCCCAGACGACGAAGGTCCAAGCGGCCCCGTGCCACAACCCGCCGAGAACCATCGTGATCATGATGTTGCGGTACATCGCGCGCCGCGATCCGTGATTGCCACCGAGCGGGATGTAGAGGTAGTCACGCAGCCACAACGACAAGGTCATGTGCCACCGCCGCCAGAAATCCTGCAAGGACGTGGCCGTGTAGGGAGCGTTGAAGTTCTCCGGGAAGCGAAAGCCGAGCAGGAGAGCGCAGCCGATGGCGATGTCGGTGTAGCCGCTGAAGTCGCAGTAGATCTGTACCGCGTATCCGTACACGGCCAGCAGCACCTCGAGCGAGGAGTGCGTGTGCGGGTTCGCGAAGACCGGGTCGACGATCTGTGAGGAGATGTAGCTGGAGAGCACGACCTTTTTGAACAGGCCACCGAAGATGAGGTACGCGGCCCTGGGCAGGGCTATCCGGCGCGGGTCGCGTCGGTGCGCCCTGCGGATCTGCGGGAGCAAGTCCGCGCCGCGCACGATCGGCCCCGCGACGAGGTGCGGGAAGAAGGCCACGAAGACTGCCACGTCCAACCAGGGTGAGGGCTCGAGACTCCCCCGGTAGATGTCGATCACATACGACAGCCCCATGAAGGTGAAAAACGAGATCCCGACCGGGAGCGTGACCTGGATCAATGGGACGGGGTCACCCATCCCGAGATGGTGCAGGACGTTGTCGAGGTTGACGCTAAACCAGCCCGCGTACTTGAACCAACCGAGCAGGCCCAGCTCCGCCACGACGGCGGTGATCACCCACGCTCGCCTACCGGCCTCGCTGCGGGCCCGGTGGACGAGGCGACCGCCGGCGATCGTGCACACGGTGGAGACGGCGAGGAGGAAGACGAAGCGCCAGTCCCACCATCCGTAGAAGACGTAGCTCGCGACGAGGATGAAGACACGCCAGCGCTTCGGGAAGGGCGCGAGGAGCCAGTTGCCGGTGAAGACGATCCCGAAGAAGATTGCGAAGTCAATGGTCGGAAAAAGCAACCGGCGAGTCCTTCATGTGAGCTTTCGCCACGCGGGTCTCGTATGGCTTCGGCCGCCCGACGATACACATCCCTCGGCCCCTGGGGGTGGAGGCCCGCAGGCGTCTGAGGGGCCGTGCTGATGGGGGCGCTTGTGCCCGGCGGTTGGGCGGAAAGCCGCCGGCGACGGCCCCGGGCGGTTGGGCCGGCTAGCGACGAGCTCTGAGCTCCTCGATCAGCTTGGGGATCACCTTGGTGACGTCACCGACGATACCAAGGTCCGCGATCGTGAAGATCGGGGCCTCGCGGTCCTTGTTGATCGCGATGATGTTCTTGGCAGACTTCATGCCCACCATGTGCTGAGTCGCCCCGGAGATCCCGCAGGCGATGTAGACCGTCGGCTTGACCGTCTTGCCGGTCTGGCCCACCTGGAAGGCGTAGGGCACCCAGCCTGCATCGACAATGGCGCGTGACGCGCCCGGAGCGCCGTTGAGCAGTTGCGCGAGCTCGGTGATGAGTGAGTAATTGTCGGGCGAGCCGAGGCCACGGCCACCGGATACCACGACGGCGGCTTCGTCGAGCTTGGGACCGCTGCGCTCCTCCTCGTGGCGGGCGACGATCCTTGCGGCATCGCTTTGTCCCGTGTCGGGAACCTCCATGACCACGATCACCGGCGATGCCGCGGGCTCGGGGAGGGCTGCCCCCTCGGCCGTTTCTGCCGGGCTGACCGGCTCGGCCGCGAAGGACTTCGCCCGGATCACAAATATCCCTGGGCCGCCTCCTGTAAAACGCGCCCGGAGCAGCGCCGAGCCGCCGAAGATCGCGTGCTCGGTGGTCAGCGCGCCGTCTGAGGCGTCGATGCCCACGATGTTGGTCAGCACGGGCAGGTCGAGGCGGACCGACAGTCGAGCCGCGATGTCGCGGCCGTCGTAGGTCGCGCCGATGAGGATGGCATCGGGGCGATCGCCGCCCAAGATGTGGGCCGCGATCGCGGCTGCGACCTTGGGCCCGGGCAACGACTCTCCGATGTCACCGATGTCGTGCACCTTCGTCGCCCCGTACTGACCGAGGGCCGTGGCCGCGCTCGCCGAGCCGGTGCCCCAGGTGACGGCCTCGACGACTCTGCCAAAGCCGCGCGCCGCAGTCAGCAACTCGAGGACGATGCCGGCTGGAACACCACCGCGCTGTTCGGCGAGCACCCAGATCTCTTCCACTCCAGCCCCCCTCCTACAGGATCTTGAGCTGCTCTAGGAAGCTGATCACGCGCTCATGAGCCTCGCCATCGTCGATGACGATCTCGCCTGCCTTGCGGGCCTCGGCAGCTTCGACGGAGATCACCTGCTGGCGGGCACCGGCAAGTCCGACCTCTGCGGGATCGAGTCCGAGATCCGCCACCTTCAGCTCCTCGATGGGCTTGGACTTCGCGGCCATGATCCCCTTGAACGACGGGTAGCGCGGCTCGACGACTCCGGCTGTCACCGTCACGACGGCCGGAAGCGGACACGCGACCTCGTCGTAACCTGCCTCGGTCTGGCGCCGGACTCGAAGCAGTCCGCCGGAGACCTCGACGTGCTTGGCGAAGCTCACAGACGGCCAGCTCAGCAGCTCCGCGATCTGGACAGGCGTCGTACCTGTATAGCCATCGGTCGACTCGGTGGCTGCGATCACGAGGTCCGGTTCCAGCCGTCGTATGGCCGCGGCCAGAACCTTCGCGGTTCCGAGGGCGTCCGATCCGGCGAGCACCGGATCTGACACCAGGACGGCCTTGGCTGCTCCGATCGCCAGGGCGTTGCGCAGCCCGCTCGTTTCTCCGTTCGGGGCCATCGAGACCAAGGAGACCTCGCCGCCGCCGGCAGCCTCCACGAGCTGCAGGCCCATCTCCACCCCGTAGCTATCGGAATCGTCCATGATCAGCTTCCCCTCGCGAACGAGTGTGTAGTCCTCGGGCTCGAGGGCATAGGGCGAGGCCGTATCTGGTATCTGCTTCACGCATACCGCGACATTCATGCGGCGATTCTCTCCGACGAGTCGCCCATTGGCCAACCGGAGCGCCAGGAACGGCTGGTCATACACTGCCCGGCGGCCGTGGATCGGCTCGCGGCTGGGAGCGCCCGATCGCGTGAAGGGCCGCGGGGACGTCGTTTGTGATGACCGCGTCGACATCGAGTACGGCGAGCGCGGCGATGCGGGCCGGATCATCCACTGTCCACGCCCGGATCGCCATGCCGGAGGCCTTGGCGGCCTTCATGAGGGCTTCGTCCACATCGAGGAAGAACGGATGCAGGCCACCATGCCCATGGCGATGAGCGGTCACGAGCCATGCCATGGGATCGCCTGCGACGTCGATGAGCAGCGCCGTCGCCAGGCTCGGGGCACAGGCGCGCACTTCGTCGATCGCCGAGAGAGAGAACGACGAGACCACGATCCGAGCCGCCTCCCTCCGAGGCGACAGGAGCGCTGCTACTTTCGACGCGAGTGCGCGGCCCTGTGCAGCTCCGGTCGGACCTTCGTCTTTGATCTCGACGTTCACCGCCAGAGGCGCGCAAGCCTCCAGCGCCTCGCCGAGAGTGGGAAGCCAGTCAGGCAGCTCCTTTGACGAGAGAGCCGCAATTGGGCCGACACCGGGCAGGTCGGAGTCGTGGTGGACGACAACGGCACCGTCAGCCGTCAGCTGCACGTCGAGCTCGACTCCGTCCGCGCCCAGCTCCCGGGCGGCGATGAAAGCCGGGACAGTGTTTTCCCTGGTCAGATGCCACGATCCTCGGTGGGCAAAGATCTCCGTCAAAGTCTCTCCTCCCCTCGCACCCTGCCAGCGCCATCGCCGTCCCAGATCAGAGGGGGTCGGCAGGCGAGCGGTCCGGGCAGTTCGTGATCGTGATCACATGCTTGCATCGGGCCCTCACCTACTTTAGGATTGGGCCGCAGTTCGAGAACCGACCGCCTCTTCGCCGGCCTCTAGCCCGCACAAGGTCGGTTTCCGGACACCAGTTTTGTGATTCTGTTCACGAACGCGTGTGGTCGACGGTGGGCGTCCACGGCGATCGGCAACTGCAGAGGAGGCAGGGTGGCTCTGACTTGGACCCGCTCGACGGAGTGGGACAGCGACGATTGGCGCCAGGTGGCGGCTTGTCGGGACACTGACCCTGACCTGTTCTTTCCCATCGGAACTACGGGTCAAGCAATCGAGCAGATCGAGGCCGCAAAAGGGGTCTGCTTCGAGTGCGAGGCCCGCGATCCTTGTCTCGAGTTCGCCCTCGCTACCAACCAGGAGTCTGGCGTGTGGGGAGCCACCTCGGAAGAAGAACGTCGCAAGCTGCGCAAGGCTTGGCTTTCCGCCCAGCGCCGCCACGCCTGCTGAACGCTCGCGCCGCCGGCTGAACCTGCTCAGCGCCGGCTGAACCTGCTCGGCGCCGACTGAACCTGCCAGAGCCCAACTGAACCTGTTCCGCGCCTCAGTTCCCTAGCTGGCCCGCCCGCTCACCGGGATGTCGAGCCGGACGACGGTGCCCTCCTCCGAGTCCATCTTGATCGTGCCGCCCAGCTGACTGCGAACCAGGTCACGGACGATCGACAGGCCGAGGCTGCGTGTCCGGTCGACGTCGAACCCCTCGGGCAAGCCCCGGCCGTTGTCTCGCACCACGACCTCCAGCGCGTCGGGTTGCTCGTTGAGCACCAGCTCGACACACGCATCTGCCCCCTTCCAGCGCCCCGCAGTCCACGCCTCCGGAAAGGCGTGCTCCATGGCGTTCTGGAGGAGCTCGGCGATTGCGACCGCGAGCGGAGTCGCCACCGCCGCCGCCACGTCTCCCAGGCTTCCCTCGACCTCGATCGTGACCGGGAACGAGATCGTGTTCGTCTCGCGGACCATGTCGACGAGCGCCGAGACGATCTCCTCGAAGGGCACTTGCTCGGTCGAGTCGCGCGCCAAGATGTCGTGAACCAGCGCGATGGCGCGAATACGCCGCTCTGCTTCCAGCAAGGCTGTCCGGCCAGCGGCCTCCGTGTCGTCCAAACGCCGCGCCTGGAGGCGAAGCAGGGACGAGATCGTCTGGAGGTTGTTCTTCACGCGATGGTGCACCTCGCGAATGGTCGCGTCCTTGGTCAAAAGGAGCCGATCCCTGCGGCGCAGGTCCGTGACGTCGCGAAGCAGGATCGCCGCGCCTGTCACCTCTCCCCTGGAGATGAGGGGAATGCAGCGGATCATCAACATGACGTCAGGAAGCCTCTCGACCTCCTCGATCGCCGGAAGCTTGTTCGCGAAGGCCTCGTCGACGGCCGAGGTCTCGAGCCCGAGGGCGGCCAAGCTCGAGCCGACTATCGCGGAGGTGATAGATGCACGATGCAAGGCGTTCACCGCGTTCGGTGACGCGAAGGTGATGCGCTCACGAGAATCGATGACGAGCACGCCGTCGCCCACGCGGGGCGCCTCTTCGACGGCAGCTTCGTCGTCGACAAAAGGAAACAGCCCGTCGGCGACCATGACCGACAACCTCTCGAAAAGCTCGAGATAGACGCGTTCCAACGTGCCCCGCCGCCGGGTTGTCCATGGCGACCAGATTCGGCACAGCACACCGAGCACCGTTCCACGGTGGCGCACGGGGATGTGAGTTATCCGTACGAGCCCGTCGGCGAAGGCACTGGGCTGCTCGGCGCGGACGATCACCCCGCTCTGATAAGCCTCAACCAGGTTCGGCAAGCTCTGGGTGGGCTGAACCTGGCCGACCAGATCGCTCTCGTAGAGGGTCTGGCTCGTGGTGGGGCGGATCTGTCCCAGCACAACGAACGCGCCAGGCTCGGTGGGCCGGGATTCGGGCCTCGCCGTGGGGTCCCCGCGCTCAGCCGCCCCCAACCCGGCTGTCTCAACTCCGGCCAGCCCGACACCGGTCACTGCTTCCTCTCCCTCTCCTCTGTCACGTGTGACGGGCACGAACAGCAACAGGTCGGAGAAAGACAAATCGGCGAGAAGGCCCCAGGACGCCATCAGGCTCTCCAGGTGGAGGCGTTGAGGGACCTCGATGGACGTGTAACGGCGGATGAGGTCGGGCGCGGGGAGCATCGTGAGCGGGCGCGGATCGAGAGAGGGATTCATCGCTCAGCCGTCCTGGCCTTCGCGCCGCGAGGGCTCGAGCCTGTGTCGGTCGATCTCGGTGGCGGTCAGGATCTCAGACATCGATATGTGCTCCGTCCTTGTTGTACCGGCCCCGGACCTGGGCCAGGGCCGGCCGGTGCGTGCACCAGATCATGCCGCGCCGGTCGCGGCCGTGAAGGCCGTCAGTGGCCGGCCGAGGGTCCCGGCGCAACCGGCCCCGTGTCCTCCTTCGATGAGCCGGCGCCTCGACGCCCTCTCGGCCGGTCCGTGGCCGAGGCTTCACCGCTCGGGGCGGCGCCTTCGTCGCCCCAGATCCTGGCGCCCACCTCGAGAAGACCCCGCAGGTCGGTGACATTCCCCGGGTGATAGGGCACGGCCGCCGTCACCTCGTGCGCTGTGGAGAGCTCCTCTAACAGCTCGGCCTCGCGGGTCGCCACGAGCCGGAAGTTGGCAAAGCTGCGGGCCACTTCGTTCAGCACTCGGGCGATCGTGTCGGTCGTGGGACGGCTCGCGGCCGCCATGTCCACCGGCAGCCGGCCCGCCAACGACTCGGCGAGCTCGCTCGAGCGCTGCCCGAGCAGCTCGGCGGTGCGGCCGACGGATGGGTCCGAGAAGGACCCCGGCAACACCCTGTTGCACACGAGCAGGCCGAGATGCAGGCGGCGGGCCCGAAGGCTCTCGATGAGCTGCTCGGCGTCCACCGCTGGCACCGCCTCGAGCGTGGTCACGATGACAAAGGTCGTGCGCACGTCGCGCAGCAGGCGGTTCACGGCGTCCGCCCGGGCGACGAAACCGTCCCTCATCGTCTGGAAAAGTATGAAGAAGCCTGCCAGGTCCTCCAGGAACTGGCTGCCGAGGACGCGGTCCGCGACCTGATAGAAGGGCCGCGAGGCGAGATTCACGAGCCGGGACCGGTAAGGCACGATGAGCCACCGCAACAACCTCGAGGAGAAGAACTCAGCCATGCGCCCCGGCGCATCGAGAAGATCGAGCGCGTTCAGCGATGGTGGGGTGTCGACGATAAGCAGGTCGTAGTCGCCTTGTTCGTGAAGCTCGTAGAGCCGCTCCATGGCTATGTAGTCGTGGCCCTGCGCGAACCGCTGCGTGATGTTCTTGTAGAGCGGGTTGGAAAGGATCTGGCTCGCCGTCCCGGGATCGGGTGCATACCTGCGTACGAGTGCGTCCCAGGACTCGCTCATGTCGAGCATGGCGGCGTAGAGCTCGCCTTTCGGGCGCACCCCCGCCTCGGCGAACGCCTCGTCGGGCACCCTGCGGGCCGTGTTGCCCAGCCCTGCGATCCCGAGCGCATCCGCGAGGCGGCGCGCCGGGTCGACGGTGAGCACGAGCACCCGGCCGCCCAGGCGGGCGGCCGCCGTGGCTGCGAGCGCGGCCGAGATGGTGGTCTTTCCGACTCCGCCCGGGCCGCAAACGACCACGATCTCCTTCGCCGAGAGGAGCTGCTCGAGTCGACGCGTCTGGTCCTGCGCGACACTCGGGCCGGCACTCCGAGCCCCGGCGGACCGGCGCGTGCCGGGCCTTGAGCCGGGGTCGCCCGCGCGCCGGCTCACGTCAACAGCTCCTCGGACAGGGCGCGGGCAACCTGGCGAACGGCTCGAAGCCCGTGCGCGCGTGCGAACAGGTACGGCAGGTACAAGAGCGGCACTTCCGCCGCGATCTCGGCCCTCAGCCGCTCCAGGTGGGCGACGCCGTCCCGGCGCACGGTGACGGCAAGCCTCGCCGCCGCGAGCACGTCCTCGACGAGCTCGCGGGACGAGTCGAGCTCCCGGGCGATCAAATCGAGCCTGGTCGGGCGGCAGAGCTCGTTGAAGATCTGCTCCTCGGAACGGCCGAAAAGCTCCGGCAGGACCCTGTTGGCGACCACGCAGGCGAGATGAACGGGGGTCTCTTCGGCCAGCCGACCGGCCAGGTCGATCGCCTCGGTCACGGGCATCTCCTCCGGCGTCGTGACCACCACCGCCCCGGTTCGGGAGGGGTCACCGAGGATCTCCAATATCCAGTCCGTCTGCGACCTGACCAGGCCCACCCGGATCAGCTCGTTGATGCCCGTCGGTGCCGCCAGCTGGCCGACGACGCTGCCGGTCGAGGAGGCGTCGACGACAACGAGGTCATAGTGGCCCTCTCGGACCTCGAAACACAGCTTGCCGACCGTGAGGATCTCCCTGATCCCCGGTGCCGCCGTCGCCACGAAGTCGAAGGCCCTGGCCACCGGAAAGATGTGCCCGACGTTGGGCACCCTCGCCACGACCCGTAGGTACTCACGAAGCGACGCCTCTGTGTCCATCGACATCGCCACAAGGTCTTCGCTGACGCGCAAGCCGCCGAACGGCGTCGGGCCGCACTCGAAAGCGCGGGCAAGGTCCCCCCTGGGCTCTGCCTCGCAGACAAGAGTCCGGCGACCGTGCTGGCTCGCGAGCAGAGCGATGGCGGCGGCGGTGGTGGTCTTGCCGACGCCGCCTTTTCCGGTGACGAAGAGCAGCTTGTAGGAGAGAAGCTCGGGCACCGAGCTCTGAGCTCAGGAGGTGCCGAAGCCGACGCGCCGGTCCTCGCCCCCGCCGCCGATCTCGACATAGGCGATCTTGGCTGCGGGCACTGCGACGTGGCGCCCGCGCTTGTCGGCCAACCAGAGGACGCCATCGGGCTGAGCCAGAGCCTTGTCGACGTCCGCGATGATTCCCTCCTGCTTGGTCCCTTCTGGGAGATCGATGTCGAGCTCTCTCACCGAATGGATGATCCCGATGCGCACGTCCACGCGAGTGCTCCTTCCGCTTGCGCGTCATCGTAGGGGACCGGTCGGGTGGTGCGGTTCAAGATGGCACCGTTCTTCGTGGTGCCTGGGCCGATGGCTACCCGGATCGCGGCGCGGAGTGGGCGCGGGGCTATATGCCGCCGAGCCCGGTTTCTCTAACTCGTCCGTACTTGGACCTAGCCCTGCGCCATGACCTGAAGGGGCACAATATGCCGCGACCGCTCGACTAGCTTTGAGCGAGCGGCGGCGAGATCAGCCAGCTATCACAACGGTTTCATGGCGTCCACGAGAACGGTGGCTCTGACGCCGAAGAGCTCCACCGCTTTCGTGCACGCAAAGCGGTCCGTCATCCCGCTCACGTATCCGACCGCTGCTCGAACCGTGTCCGGGTGGCCGGGCACGAGCCCGGTCGTGCCCGGTATCGCGGCTGGGTGGCTGACGTAATGATCGACGAGGGAACGCAGGAGCTCGACGACTGCCGCCGACTGTTCGATCGAAGCTGGGCGGAGGTAGATGCGCTCGTAGTTGAACCTGCGCAGCACCTCCAGCGCCTCGCCCATGGCTTCGCTGATCGCGACCTTTCGCGAGGAGAGCGTCGTCATGACGGCGTCGGTGACAAAGGCGTTCAGCTGGCGGCCCCTCGTGGTGCCGCAGCGCTCGGCGACGAGCGGCGGCAGCTCGCCGTTGGTGACGATCCCCGCGTGAACGGCGTCCTCGAGGTCATGGGCGCAATAGGCGATCCGGTCGGCAAGGGCGACGACCTCACCCTCGGGCGTGGCCGGCGACGGCCGCGACCAGGAGTGGTTCCGGATCCCGTCCAGGGTCTCGGCGCAGAGATTGAGCGAGGCGGCGGTGACGTCCGCCCCCCAGACGGCGTGGTCGAAGCCCTCGGGCAGGAAGGGCGAAAGGGCCTCTTCGCTCGCGTGACCGCCGGGTCCGTGACCACAGTCGTGGCCGAGGGCGATCGCCTCTGTCAAAGCGACGTTCAACCGGCAAGCGCGGGAGATCGCAGCCGCAACCTGCGTGACCTCGAGAGCGTGCGTGAGCCGCGTCCGCTGGTGATCGGCAGGAAAGATGAAGACCTGGGTCTTCCCTGCCAGGCGTCGGAAGGCCGCCGAGTGCATGATCCGGTCCCGGTCCCGCTCGAAACAGGTCCGCCACGGGTCGGCGACCTCCTCGACGGCACGGCTTCCCGCCCCGAGCGATCGCGTGGCGCCCGGTTCCAAGAGCCACTCTTCTTCGGCCTCTCGCGCCCCGCGGTCGAGAACACCCGGCGGCCCTGTACCGGAGGGACTCTCAAAGGAAGGGCCCCCCAGGTACGAACCCCCCACAGAAACGGGCGGGTTGTGTGCGGTCCGAATCCCGGGTTCGCCACTTGGGTGACCGCTCATGGTCGATGCCCAGCGTCGCGATTGCTCGCTCATCACCGACAAGGATGCCGCCTGCACGCCTTCGACGCTATGGGGAGGGTGTAGCACTGCCCCGCCTCAGCGGCCGGCGATCGGTCCCGCATCTCTGCGGCCGGCGATCGGCGGCCCCACCTGGCGGCCCGGCGATCGGCGGCTCCAGGTTCGGCGCCGGCCGCCGTTCGGCTCCGCGAAGTTCGACTGCTCGGCCTCAGTTGATCGAGAGCTCCGATCGGTACACACGCCCAGGCCCGAGTGCCACCACGCGCTCCGCGAGCGAAGCGAACGCCTGCCCCGCCTCCCCCTCCGGTTCGAAGGCCGCCACCGGCACCCCGATATCCCCGGCCCGGCGCAACACGGGAAGAAACGGGATCTGCGCCAGCAACGCCACGCCCAGAGACTTCGCCAGCTGCTCGCCGCCGTCGTGGCCGAACAGCTCGTAACGCTTGCCGTCGTCGCCGGTGAACCAGGACTGGTTCTCGACGACCCCCCTTACCGGCAGGCGGAGCTGGCGGGCGAGCACGGCGGCGCGCTGGGCCACACGCTCGGCCGCAGGCTGGGGCGTCGTCACGACCAGCACCTCGGCCCGGGGCACGAACTGAGCGATCGACATCGCCACATCGCCCGTGCCGGGTGGCAGGTCGAGCACGAGGAAGTCGAGCGGGCCCCAGTGCACGTCCACGAGGAACTGCTCCAAGGCCTTGTGCAACATCGGTCCCCGCCACATGACCGCCTGGTCCTCTTCCACGAAAAAACCCATCGAGATGCACCGGACCCCGTGGGCCACCGGCGGGACGAGAAGATCGCCGACCAGAGTTGGGGGACGGTCAATCCCCAACATGGACGGAACCGAGAAGCCGTAGACGTCCGCGTCGAGGATCCCCACCGAGGCGCCCTGGCGCGCCAGGGCAACGGCGAGATTGACGGTCACGGTCGATTTGCCGACTCCTCCCTTGCCCGAAGAGACAGCGATGACCCGGGTGCGCGACGACTTGTCCGCGAACGGGTTCGTCCGGGGTGTCGGTCCTTCAGCACCGTGGCCGGCGCCGTCGTGAGCGTGGAGCCCGCCAGCAGCGCCCCCGGGCGCGTTGCCGCCGCCGCCGACTGCACTGCCGCCGGTCTGCTGGGCCGGCGCCCGGCCGAGCTCGTGGAGCCTCGCACCCAGCTCGGCCTCTTCGGCCTCGGTCATGTCGACGAACTCGACGTCCGCAGGGGCGCCCCCAGCCGCGACGACCGCTTCCGCGACCGCATCGACGAGCTCGCGGGGGGCCGGGTGCCCCGCGGCGGGCACGCCGAGGACGACCTTGGTGCTGCGCTGACGTACCTCAACCGAGTGCACCAGCCCGAGATCACCGAGGCTGTGGAACAAGCCCGGGTCGGCGACGGCACGGACGGCCTGCTCGAGAGGCTTTTCGGTACTGGTCATCAGCCTGGTGGGAGCCCGGTCATTCGCGTCCTTGGCGATCCTTGTTTCCTGCCCATCCTCGCGACGGCCCCCGGTACGATAACGGGTGTGAGCGAAGGCACCCGACAGGCACAAAGACCGGCGAGCACTGACGAGGGCTTCTCGGCGACGGTAGCCGCCATCACCTCGGCCTTCGGGGACGCGACCCGGCGGCAGATCTACCTGTTCGCACGCGAGCGCCGCGGCGTGACGGCCAGCGAGGTGGCTGAGCACTTCGCTCTTCACCCGAACGTCGCCCGTCATCACCTCGACAAACTGGCCGCCGGCGGGTACCTCGACGTCTACGTGGACCGTGGCAGTGCAGGAGTCGGGCGCCCGTCCAAGCGCTATCTCGCTGGTGCCGGCGACACGACGGCCGCCGTGCCGGCCCTCCGGGACGACCTGCTCTTAGCGCTCTTGGGTCGGCTCCTGGCGATCGTCGATCCCGTCCAGGCCGAGCAGATCGCCCACGAGGTGGGCGCTGAGTACGGCCGCTCGCTCGCCCTGCAGATGGCGCCCGGCGAGGCGCCGAGATCGCTGCGCTCCGCCATGCAATCGGTGGCCCACGCCTTGACGGCGCAAGGCTTTGCTGCGCACGGCGGCGTCGCCGGCGTGCCCAATGCCATCGTGCGGGACCACTGCCCCTTCGGCGCCGCGGCGATCGATCATCCGGTGCTGTGCGCCGCCGACCGTGGGCTGGTCGAAGGCCTATTGAACGGCCTGTGCGGTGACGGCGTGCCGGTGCGGTTCTCGTCCCGGGCACGCGGCGACGAGGTCTGCTCCACCGTCGCAGGCTGAGCCCGACCCGAACGCGGTCTGGGTGCACGTGCCGTTGAGCGACCGCCACTATCTCGACCACGCCTCGACCTCGGTCCTGCGTCCCGAGGCGGCCCAGGCGATGACGACATGGCTCGAAAGGCGCCAGGCCGGCGATCCCGCTCGGGTGCACGCCGAAGGCCATGCAGTACGCGACGCCGTCGAGAGGGCTCGAGAAGCTGTGGCGCTGCTCCTCGGCACGACGGCAAATCGTGTCGTGTTCACGAGTGGCGGCACCGAGGCGGCCAACGCCGCGATCTTCGCTGCCGGCGTGGCCCGGCCCCGAGCACCCATGATCTGCGCGGATGTGGAGCACTCGTGCGTCCGGGAGGCTGCCGGGCGATCGGGTGCCGTCCTCCGCCTCGAGGTGGACGCCACGGGACGAGTCGATCTCGACCACCTCCAGGCGCTGCTCGCCGCCGGGGCGGGCGAACGGCCCGCCCTTGTGAATTGTCAGTTGTGCAACCACGAGGTCGGGACCCTGCAACCGGTGGCGGAGGTCGTGGGTTGCTGCCGGTCCGCGGGCGTGCCGGTGCATGTCGACGCTGCCGCAGCAGTCGGTCATCTCCCCGTCGAGCTCGACGCGCTCGGCGCCGACCTCGTATCGGTGAGTGCCCACAAGTTCGGGGGCCCGCCGGGGACAGGAGCGCTCGTTGTGCGCCGCGGTCTGCGTCTCGAGCCGTTCATCGTCGGTGGCGCGCAGGAGAGGGCGCGACGGGGTGGATTCGAGAACGTCCTCGGAATCGTCGGCTTTGGGGCAGCGGCGGCTGCGCTGAGCGAACCTGGGCGCCTCGAGCACGAGCAATCCGCCGCCCGGTACCTCACCGACGCCCTCCTGCAGGCCGCCACCGCGGTCGCCGGCGTCAGCGCCCTCGGCGACACGCTCCGGCGGGCGCCGCACATCGTGAACGTGGCTGTGGGGGGCGTGCTGGCCGAGGCGGTGCTGCTCGGGCTGGATCGCTCGGGGGTGGCGGCACACTCCGGCTCCGCCTGCTCCTCCGAGTCGATCGAGCCCTCCCCGGTCCTCGCTGCGATGGGGGTCGATCCCGACCGCTCGCTTCGGCTCTCCGTCGGCTGGTCGACCACCGAGGAAGACGTCGAGGCCTTCGCCACGGCCTTCCCGCCGGTGGTTGAGCGATTGCGGGTCCTCGGCGCCGCCGGCGCATGAACCGTGTCGCTGGCCCGGCGGCTCACCAGCTGACCGGACCGCCGGCCCGGCAGGTGACCGGGCTACTGCGTGGGTCGAGGTCACCCGCCTCCCGTGGCCGTAACGCTCTTCATGGCCGCCACATAGCGAGGGGGAAGAGGTCGCTTGGCGGCCGTGAAGGCCTTCACCGCGACCGGGGCAACCGACGCGAGAAGGTTCTTCGAGGCTCCCACGGCCAACGCCTCGCGGAACTGGTCCACGGCGGCCGCCGGCCTGCCGAAATCCTCGTAGAGGATCACGCCCAACAGCGCGTGAGCATCCGGATAGGCGGGCGCGACCTTCACGGCCCGAGCGACCGAGGCATCGCCCTTCGCGAGCACGAGCCGGTTCTTCGCCGAAAGCCCGGCAAGGCGAACCAACCAGCCGCCGTAGGTAAGCGCGTCCGGTTGGTTCGGGTCGGTCTGCAGGACCTGGTCGTAGAGCTGGACGGCCTCGGCCGCCTGGTCTTCGCTGCCGAGGATCGCGGCCCGGTCGAGGGTTTCCTGCACCTGTTGGGCCGAGGAGAGCGACACCGAGCCGGTCGCCGACTCACCCGGCAGGCGAACGCCGGCGAGTGAGGCGGCGAGCAGCGTCGCCGCCACGACGAAACAACACGCTGCGGCAGTCCCGAGCACCAGCCGCACCCGCCTTCTTCCGAGCCCTCGGCGCAGCCGCCCGACCAAGGTGGCGGAGCGGGCAGCCTCGTGCCTGCCACTGGAGTCCGGGAGCCGGGCCAGAGCGTCAAGACTCCCGGGGGTCCTGCCTTGGCCACCGATCGTCAGCTCGTCGCTCGCCAGATTCGCGATCGCAGCTTCGACCTCGACAAGCCGCTGGCCGTAGCGGGAATGGAGAAGCGCGAAGTCCTCCTCTTGCACCTCTCCCGAGGCGCGCTCTCGTTCGAGGTCCTCGATCGAGCGCTGCAGGAAGTCGCGCTCGTCTGCCAGCGCATCGGGGCCGGACGGCAGCCGCCTTTGCCCCGGGCCCCGCCGAGTGAGCGAGCGCCTGAGGCTCACGGGAGAGCCTGGAGGCTCCGTCGCCTCCACAGATAGGCGGCGAGCAGGAAGGCGGCCGCACCGACCACTGAGACTGGCACCACCCACAGCAGCACGTCCGCTCCCGATCCTGAAGGAACCAGGAGCACTTGGTCGCCGAAACGGGCCACGATGAGCTGCTCGATCCTCGAGTCGCTCAGGCCCTCGTGGACCCAGGTGGCGACCTCGGCGCGCAGTCCGATCGCGATGGGAGCGTCCGACTGAGCGATCGAAAGGTCGACGCAGCTCGGGCACTTGACGATGCTGTCGAGATGGGCGATCCTCGCAGCCGAGCTCGGCTGGGGCGGATGCACGCTTCCTATGGCCAGGGCGACGATCGCGACGACGGCCACCAGCACCCACGCCGGGCGCGAGGAGAGGACCGACAGGGCGCCATGACCGCCCCGCCTGAGCTCGTGCCCGCCACCCTTTGGCTCACGCTCGTGCCCGCCACCCTTTGGCTCACGCGCGTGCCCGCCCTTCGCGGCCTGACCAATGGCGGCAGTCACGATCCGGCCGCCACGGCGTGCTCGACGAGGCGATCGAGCCCTCCGGCACTCACGCCGCCGAGGATCCGGTCCACGACCCGGCCGTCCGGCGCGATGAGGAACGACTGCGGTGGGTCGTCCACGCCGTAGCTGATCGCGATCCGCTCGCCAGGGTCGACGACCGAGGGCCACGTGGCTCCGACCTGGCGCTCGAATGCGGCCGCATTGGCCGCCGTGTCGCCGTAGACGACACCCAGCACTGCGACCTGCTGGCCGTCCGGATGGCTGTAGGCAAACCTGACGAGCTCCGGTGACTCGGTCCGGCACGGCGGGCACCAGCTGGCGAAGAAGTTCAGGAGCACGAAGCGGCCCCGCAGCCTGGCGAGCGACGACTCGCCGCCGGCGAGATTGCGGCCGGCCACGGGCGGGGCGACCTTGCCGATCAAAAAGCTCGACGTGGTCTGCGTCGCGGCGGGGCGGCTCGCCAACACGGCGACCAGCACCAGCGCGCCAAGGCCGACGCCACAGGCGGCCCAACGGGCGAGCTTCATCCCGCCCTGCCGGGAGACCGGCGTGCTCACGGACCCGTTCCGGCACCGACGGGGTCGGGGGCCGGGTCTTTTCGAGTGCCCACGGCAACGCCTCCGCCGCCATCGGGCAGGGGCAGCTCCCCTCGGGGCTCGTCCGACCGCGGGCCTTCCGCCATTGCTGTCGTCTCATCCTCGGCGCCCGCCGCTGCGGGCTTGTCCTCGGAGCCGAGCCCCCGGCGGCGACGGCTCGGGATGGCGGCGAGCACCGCTCCGAAGGCCGTGATGGCCCCGCCGACCCAGAGCCACATCACCATGGGCTGGATGACGACGTCGATGGTCGCCGGGCCGTGGGGCGAGAGGTCGATGTTCGCGACGGTGAGATACGTGTCCTCGCGCACCGAGGAATCCACTGCCGGGGTGCCGATCCCCTCGCTCCCGGGGAACACGCTTATGGCCGGATGGAAGGGGGCCCCGTCCACGAGGACGGTGGCGATCTCGCCGCTCTTGTTGGGAAGGCTGAATTGTTTCGAGCCGACGTAGGAGAAGACATGGCCGTCGTAGCGAACAGCCTGCCCCGGCTTCAACACGAGCTGTGTCCGCTGCCCATAGGAGCTCGCCGCCGACAGGGCAACGGCGACGACGACGACGCCGAGATGGACGATCATCCCGCCGTTCGCCCGGCCGAACAGGGCTCGCCAGGCTCCCCCGCCGGCGCTGTGCGATGACAGGGCCGCGAGCACCAACTGGCGGATCGCGCTCGCCCCGGCGAACCCGCCGAGCCCGAAGGCCAGGAGCGGCGCGAACCCGCGCACGCCCGCGAGCACGCAGACCACGACCACCCCGACGCCGAACCAAGCCGGGATCGCGAGCCGGCGGCGCAGCACGCCCTCGCCCGCCTTGCGCCACGGGAGCGCCGGCGCGACGGCCATGAAGAACAGCAATGCCAAGCCGATCGGGAGCGTCATGGCGTCGAAGTAGGGCCGGCCGACGGTGATCTGCTGACCGTTGACCGCCTCGACGAAGAGCGGGAAGACCGTTCCCAGGAGCACGACGAGGGCGAAACCGGCAAAGAGAAGGTTGTTGACGAGGAACGCGCCCTCTCTCGAGACCGCGGCGTCGATCGTGCCCGGCGAACGGAGCCTGTCACCTCGCCAGGCAATCAGCCCGACCCCGGCGGCGACGACGAGACCGAAGAAACCGAGCAGCAACGGGCCCACGTTCGAGTTCGAAAAGGAGTGCACCGACACGAGCACGCCCGAGCGGGTGAGGAAGGTGCCGAGGATCGTGAGCGAGAAGGCGGCGATGAGGAGGGAGAGGTTCCAGACGCGAAGCAGCCCGCGGCGCTCCTGAACCATCACCGAGTGCAGGTACGCGGTTCCGCAAAGCCAAGGGAGCAGCGCCGCGTTCTCGACCGGGTCCCAGCCCCAAAAGCCGCCCCAGCCGAGGACCTGGTATGACCACCATGCCCCCAGCATGATGCCGATGGTGAGAAGCGCCCACGCGAACAAGGTCCACCGGCGGGTCTCCAGCAGCCAACCCTCGTGGAAGCGGCCCGTGACGAGCGTGGCGATGGCGAAGGAGAAAGGCACGGTGAAGCCGACAAAGCCCAGGTACAAGAAGACGGGGTGGAAGGCGATGAGCGGGTTGTCCTGCAGGAGAGGATTCGGCCCCGATCCGTCGGCCGGGACCTGGCCGACGACATGCGCGAAGGGATTGGCCGGCCCGGCCATGAGAGCGAAGAAGAAGACGGCGACGCCCAGCGCGACCAGGCTGGACCATGCCACGAGTGGGTCCGCTGCCCGCTTGCGAAAGACGTGCGTCATGGCCGCCACGTACCCGGCGAGTATGAGCGCCCAGAGCAGGATCGAGCCCTGGAGCGCCGACCACATGCCGGTGACGGAGTACAGAAGGGGCGTCCCGCGGCTGTTGTTCGCCGCCACAAAGGCGATCGAGAAGTCATGGAGCACGAGTGCCCGCTCCATGGCGATGGTCGAAAGGACGGCACCGGCGAGCACCCAGAGGGCGAAGGTGCGGGCATGTCGGTACAAAGACGGCCTCCCGGTCGCCAGGCCGATGCCGATGGTGACAACCCCCGACACCGCTGCGAGCAGGCCGAGGGCGACTCCGACCAACCCCAGCGCAGCGTTCATCTCGTCGTCCCGTTCAGCGCTTTCACCCGATCCGGGTGGGCGGCGATGTAGCTGTTGGAGTGCTTGACGAGGATCTGGTCCGAGGCGAAGCGGTCCGTCGCGCCTACGAAGTGACCGACGACGATGACCGGGATGCCCGGTTGGAAAAGTTGCGGGGGCGACCCGGTGTTGGTCACAGCGACCTTGACGCCGCTCGACTCCACGACGAAGGCCACCGTCGTTCCCGAGCGGTCCCGAAGGGTGCGAACGCTCCCGGGCAGGACCATGCCTTCGAGCTGGAAGGTGCTGTTGCCGAGCGTCGCCCGCTGGGCAACGGCTTCGTTCGCTGTCTTGAAGAACACGATCGCCGAGGTGAGGCCCTTGAAAACGAGGAAACCGATCGCCGCCACGATGACGACCCCGACCACTTCCAGGCGCCGTCGCTGCCGACGCTGTTCGGGGCTGAGCGGCCGCGGCCGGCGTCCGGCCGCCGACGGAGCGGTCCCGGCGTCGCCGGAGCTCGGCTCGTCCTCCAGGGTGCCCTGGTGCGAGACGGCGGGGCCGGTAGCGGTGGAGACGTCCCTCATGGCAAGCTTCCCGGTCCTGTTTCCTCGCCGCCCCCGGCGCGGGCGCTGCCCGCTGCAGGGACGCCGGCCTCGGGCGGGTCGCTGCCGCCGGCGACGGGCCCGGAGCTCACCGCTTGGCCGACACGCCGCCGGGCGGCTCGCTCGCGCACGACAAGGGTGACCCCGTAAGTCCCGAGGGTGCCGAGGACGACCACGTAGCCGGCTTCCACATAGCCGTTCATGCGGCCTCGCCCTCCGCCCGCCGCTCGGCGAGGGCGGCGCCGAGACCCTCGGTGTCCTCCAGGTCCTCCAGTTTGCCGAGTCGGTACCGATGCGCCATGAGCCAGATGTAGACGAGCGTGAAGGACACGAAACCGAGCAGCAAGGTCCATGCCATCGACCCGTGCACATAGGTCTTGTGCGTGGTCGGGTTGAGCACCGTCGGTGCCTGGTGCAGGCTGCGCCACCACTCGACCGAGAAGTAGACGATCGGCACATCGACAAAGGCGATCAGGGCTCCGATCGCCGACCGGCGAGCCCGGACGTGGAACTCGCCCGGAACACGCCGCAGGGCGAGATAGCCGAGGTAGAGCACGAAAAGGAGTGCCGTCGTCGTGAGCAGGGGGTCCCAGACCCACCACGCCCCCCAGGTCGGCCGGCCCCAGATCGACCCGGAGACGAGCGTGAGGCCTGTGAAGACGACACCGACCTCTGCCGAGGCCCCTGCGAGACGGTCGAAGTGCTCCGCCCGTGTCCTCGGCCACAGGTAGAGGAGGCTTGCGAGGCTGGCGATGCCATAGGCGAGGAAGGCCACCCAGGCCATCGGTGGGTGGATGTAGAGCAAGCGCACCAGGTTGCCCATGAACTGGTCCGGTGGCGTGACGAAAAGGCCCAACCACACGGTCGCCGCCACGCCCACGAGCGCGGCAGCGCCGAGCGCGCCGAGCGCCCGGGAGCGGCCCTGCGGAAGGGCGAACCTGGGGGTGCTCATCCGTCCTCCAGCAATGGGCCGAAGGCGACCGTCCCGATCGCTATGTAGAGCACGGCAAAGACCACGAGCACGTCCAACCAGCCGCCGGCGCGTCCGGGAGTCCCGGCGAGGGCGGCGTTCCATGCCTTGGTGGCGGCGAGAAGGACCGGGGCGACCACGGGGAGGAAGAGGAGGGGGAGGAGTGTTTCTCGCGTCCGCAGGCCCGAGGCGACGACTCCGTACAGCGTGCCAACCGCCGCCAGCCCGAGGGTGCCGGCGGCGCAGGCGGCGATGAGGACGAGGCCGCCGGACAAGTGCGCCCCGTAGAGCAGCGCCACGCCGACGGTTAGCCCAGCCTCGAGCACGAGGAGCTGGGCTGCGACAGCGCCGGCCTTGCCGAGGAAGATCCCGGCGGGGTCGAGGCCCGAAAGGCGAAGGCCGTCCCGTGCCGCGTCGGCCGACTCGATGGCGTAGCTGCGCTGCACGGCCAAGAGCGTCGAGAGCAGCACGGCGACCCAGAAGAGTCCGGCCGAAGCGGGGGCGAGGACGGCGCGGTCGGGGCCCAAGGCCAGACCGAAGAGGAGCAGGACGGCGATGGCGAACGGACCGACCTGATTGAGGCCGATGCGGGAACGAAGCTCGATGCGGAGATCCTTCCCCGCGACAAGCACAGCGTCACGCAACATGGGCGGGTGCTTCCGTGACGGCGGTAGCCGGACCGGCCGGGCTGGCCGGGCTGCCTGGGCTCGAGAGTCTGGCCGGGGCGGCGGGGCTGGTGGGGCTTGTGGGGCTGGCCGGGGCGGCGGCGCCTTGCCGCGCTGCTTGCACGGACGGCTCGGGCGGCTCGACCACGCGGCCCCCGGCGAGGTGGATCATCCGATCGGCGATGGCCTCCGCCCGCTCGTGCTCGTGCGAGGTGAAGATGACGGTGCGGCCCGCCGCCCTGGAGCCGGCGAGAAGCTGGTCGAGAAGATCACGGCCTTGCTGGTCGAGACCGGCATGAGGCTCGTCCAGGAGCCAGAGCCGAGTGCCCCGAGCGACAAGCACAGCAAGTGAGGCTCGGCGCTGCTGGCCGGCGGAGCACCGTCCCACAGGCATGGACGCGAGACGGCCACCGAATCCGAACTGCTCGAGCGCTGGGTGAATGGCCGCCTCGGAGCTCCTGGCCGCTCGCACGGCAAAGCGCACATTCTCCTCCACGGTCAGCTCCTCATACAGGAACGACTGGTGACCGAGCATGCCGACCTCGCGCCGAACCCAGCGACGGTCAGCTACGAGGTCCCGACCGAGCACGGTTGCCTCCCCCGAGTGCACGGCGAGCAGCCCGGCGAGCACCTTGAGAAGACTGGTCTTGCCTGCCCCGTTCGGGCCGCGCAGATGCACCACCTCGCCTTCGCTGACTTCCAAGGAAGCTCCCGCGAGGAGGGGGAAACGGCCGGCGAGCGCTACGGCCTCGTGGAGACGAACAGCAGGCGCCATGGAGATCGCCCATGTTAGGGGGCACTCGATGCCCAGGTCACGCGGGTGGTCGCCCCGGCGGCGCGCGCCTGAGAGGGCCTGGCGATGCGCCCCCCGGCCCGAGCGGTTCCGGCTCAGGAGACCTGACGACGCATCAGGTCGATGTCGGCGTCGACCATCATCTCGACGAGCCCCGCGAAGTCCACGGTCGTCCCCCAGCCGAGCTTCTCCCGCACCTTGGCGGCATTGCCGACGAGGAAGTCGACCTCTGCAGGTCGTATGAAGCGCTCATCGATCCGAACGTGGTCCTCGTAGTTGAGGCCCGCCCTGGCGAACGCGACCTCGCACAGCTCTCGTACCGAGTGCGTCTCACCGGTCGCGACCACATAGTCCTCGGGCTCGTCCTGCTGGACCATGAGCCACATTGCCTGGACGTAGTCGCCGGCGTAGCCCCAGTCACGTTTTGCCTCGAGGTTGCCGAGGCGCAGCTCGGTGTCCAGGCCAAGCTTGATGCGCGCAACGCTGTTGGTGACCTTGCGCGTGACGAACTCGAGGCCCCGGCGCGGGCTCTCGTGATTGAACAGGATCCCCGATGACGCGTGCAGCCCGTAGCTCTCGCGGTAGTTGACGGTGATCCAGTGTCCGTAAACCTTCGCCACGCCGTAGGGGCTGCGGGGGTAGAAGGGAGTGTGCTCCGTCTGGGGGACCTCCCGCACCTTGCCGAACATCTCCGACGAGCTCGCCTGGTAGAAGCGGATCTCGGGATCGGTGAGGCGGATCGCGTCGAGCACGCGGGTGACGCCCAGCGCCGTGACCTCGCCCGTGAGCACCGGCTGGCCCCAAGAAGTCTGAACGAAGGACTGGGCGGCGAGGTTGTAGACCTCGGCGGGGCGCTGCTCACGCAGGACCTCGATGATAGAGACCTCGTCGAGGACGTCTGCGGAGACAAGAGTCAACTTGTCCTGGATGTGGGCGACGCGCTCGAAGTTCAGGGTGCTCGAGCGCCGGACCATGCCGATTACGTCGTAACCCTCCGACAACAGCCATTCCGCGAGATAGGAACCGTCCTGACCGGTGATGCCTGTGATCAACGCCCGTTTTTGCACCGCTCAGTTCTAGAGCCTGGCGCCCGCGGTCGCAAAAGAGTTTGCGGCCAGAGCCCGGGTCGAACCTCGCCGAGGTGTCCGGATGGATAGGGAGTGTCCCCACTACGGTGCGAGCGTGAGCATCCCAGCCTCAGGCACGCTGGCCGTCGTTTCTTACAGGCTCGGTGGCCAGGACGGCGTCTCCGTGGAGGCCGCGAAGTGGGCCTGGGCCTTCGGCCGGCTCGGCTTCGACGTGACGACTGTCGCCGGGGCCGGCGAGGCCGATCGGCTGATCTCGGGCCTGGCCACCGATGCCGTGGTCGATGACCTCCCTGCGCTGCGATCCGAGGTCGACGATGCCCTGTCAGGCGCGGACCTGGTGCTCGTGGAGAACCTGTGCTCTCTTCCGATGAATCCCGTGGCAGGCGAGGTCGTCGCCGAGGCGCTGAGAGGCCGGCCCGCCATACTGCGCCACCATGACCTCGCCTGGCAGCGGCCGCATCTCCAGCACCTCGGGCCTCCTCCGACCGATCCCAGCTGGCGCCATGTCTGCATCAACGCCAGGTCGAGACGCGAGCTGGCGGCGCGGGGGATCGATGCGGATGTGTTCTACAACTGCTTCGACCCGGATCCGCCCCTGGGCGACCGTGAGGCGGCACGGCAGGCCCTCGGCGTCGGTCGGGACCGCCTTGTCGTCCTCCAGCCAACGCGAGCGATCCGCCGCAAGAACGTCGCCGGTGGGATGCGTCTCGCAATTGGCCTCGGCGCCGCCTACTGGCTGCTCGGACCGCCCGAGGACGGCTATGACAGCGAGCTCGAGCGGCTGGTCACGGTCGCCGGGCGAGAGACGGACGTGCTTCGCGGTCCAGCGTGGCCGGAGGCGAGGATGGCAGACGCCTACGCTGCCTGCGACGTTGTCACCTTGCCTTCGACCTGGGAGGGATTCGGGAACCCGAGCGTCGAGTCGGCCCTTTGCCGGCGACCTCTGGCCATCGGTCCCTATCCAGTCGGCGGTGAGCTGCGGCATCTTGGCTTCCAGTGGTTCGACATAGACGATCCGGCGCCATTGGCCGTATGGCTGGCGAAGCCCGATCCGGAACTGCTCGACCGCAATCAAGCGGTGGCAAGGGCGCACTTCTCGCTAGAAGACCTGCCTGGCCGGCTGGAGGCGTGGTTGGCGCGGGACACCTGAACTGAGCCGATCCCTGCTTGCTGTCTTTTTTGCTGTCTCTGACCATGGTTCCCGTCATGGGCACGCCTGAAAACTAGGATGCCCGGTCGTGGCCGTCAGGAGTCCAACCCACATCCCGAGAAGGCTTCGCCTTCCGGCAGCCAGACGCAGACGCCAGTTGCTCGACGTGGCGCTTGTGACTTTTGCGCGGTCGGGACTTGACGCGACGACCATGGACGACATCGCCCGCGAAGCCGGCGTGACGAAACCGCTTCTTTACCAGCACTTCAAATCCAAGCGAGCGCTCTTTCTCGAACTGCTCGACGACGTCGTCGTGCGGATCATCGGCGCTCTCAGCACCGCGGCCGAGTCGGCATCGGGTCCACGCCAGCAGGTTGACGCAGTTTGCGCTGCTTATTTTCGCTTCGTGCTTCACAACGAGTCCGCCATACGACTGCTGCTCGACAGCACGCTCCCCTACGACCTCCAGCTTGCCGAGGCGATGCGCCGGGTCGACGACACCATCGCAACAGCGGTCCGGCCGCTCATTCAAGCCGACATCGATCCCGACCATCAGCGAGTGCTAGCGGCCGCGGTAGTCGGCATGGCCAAGGGAGTAACCCGCGACTGGCTCCACTCGCAAACCAACCGCAGCTCCTCGAGCTCGCGCGAGGCGCTCGATACCGAGGCCGAGTTGCTTGCAAGGCGTGTTGCGGAGTTCATCTGGGCCGGCCTCCGATTCGTTCACCGGGATTAGGCCAGCCATCGATGAGGCACGGACATTCCCCTACCAGAACCCCCTGAAATAGGCTCACCTCAGCCGGGAGACGTTCGCGTCGGTCGGCGTCGCTTTCTTTCCGACGCCGGCAGACTGAGCGTGGCCGGCGCCGGCATGGTCATGGGCGGCAAGGTCGCGAGGTCCGCTCCGGAGCCGATCCGTTCGGCGGCGGAGCCACTACTGGCCGGCCGCGACGGGACCAGCGTCGACTCGTTGGTAGCCGCCGCCCAGAGAGCTGAGCGATCACCTGCCGACACCGCCTGGGGATGGTTGCCACCTCCCGCCGAATCTCCTGGCTCACTGCTGGTCGTCGACACGACCGGGGTCGGCGGCGAGACGCGTGTTGCGCTAGCCATCCTGCAGGGTCTGGTCAATCACCGGCTGCCCAGCGGAGGGCAGGCGGCTTACCTGCAGGTACCTCTCATGTCCAACTGCTTTCCCGAAGAAGTCTTCAACCTGTGGCCCGATGTCTACTCGAGACAGCTGGCGATCAGCTCTGAGAGCGGAACCGCAGAGGACCTGGTCAACCTGGCGCTCCAGCGAGGTGTCGACCAGTACGTGATATGGGACCCGACCGTACCTGCCACGATCAACGTGGCCACGACGCTTGCTTGGCTTCGTGGAACCGCAGCCTTCGGGCCTGACGACGCCGTCGGGCCGTTGGCCGACGGTTTAGGCCTTTTCCTCGACCTTCGCTCTCTCGATCTCAAGACTCCGGCCAACGCATATCGATGGGCTCTCGATCAGATGACCGGTTCGACTCCGTCGACGCTGGCCCTGGTGTCTGTGGGCGACCTTGCAGGTGATCCGTCAGAGGGCGTCGTGAACTGGACGATCCGGGACTACGCGGTTGGCGCCCGGGCGTTCACCTGGGCTGCTGACCTGAGTCACATGACCTTTGGTGGCGAGCCCGGCGACCAGCTCGAAAGAGCCATCCTCGGCACGGTCGGCCGAGGCCGAGCCACGATGTTCGGCTGGGGCGACGACGAGAGCGCTCAGACGGTTTTGTCGTCCCGACATGGGATCAACTTCGTCGGGGCGGACACGCCGGGCCTTCCTGCCGCGAACCTGACGGTTCACAACGCCATCCGCACCAAGGCCGTACAACGCCCATTGCCTCGACCCCCCCGGCTCAAGAGGAACCTGGTGTATGCGACGGTAGTCTTCACCGACGGCGACAACATCGGGGTGCTCATCGGCCACCACGAGGCACGGTGGGTGGCTCGAGAACGCGGCAAGGTACCGGTGGGTTGGTCGATGCAGGGAATGGCTCCCTCCTGGACTCCCGGCATCGCCCGGCATTACTTCGAGACCTCGTCGTTCAACGACGAGATGGTCGCGTGGCTTCCCTTCGGGTATCCCGACCTGCAGTCGTTCGTCGGCAACCCCCTCTGGGAGGACTATGTGGCCGCAGCCCAGGCCGCCCTGACGAGCGCCGGACTGGCTGTGAGCCAGGATCTCCCCCATAGGAACGCGATCCCCTCTGAACAGGGATCGGGACTGTGGCAACTCCTCCATGGCGAGAATGCACCCCAGGGGCACTTCATCGGGTATCAGCGGCCGCCCGGCCTGTACCCAATCGGAGAGGCGCTCTGGATAGACGGGCGCCCCGTGTTCCCAACGGGCGGGTACGCGCCGAGCGGCCCGACTCCTAGCGCCCTAGCGGTCTCGAGCATCGCCAATGCGGCCGCGGTCAACAGCGAACGACCCCTGTTCCTCGTGGTGGGGCTTGGCAACTGCACGACCTATGAGGACGCCGTCGCGACGGTGAAGGCGCACTTCGATGTGCCCGTGCGCTTCGTGCTGCCCAGCCAGCTGGTCAGGCTCCAGCGCCAGGCTTGGAGGGAGGGTCTCGCACGGACTACTCTGCTCGGACTCCCGGTCTCGACCAACATCGACCCGTATTTCCTGACGGAGGGCGACGGCCACTCCCTGCCGGCAGTGTTCAACAAAGAAGGCGTTGTCTCTCAGGCTCGTTACGTAGAGGGCGGCGGCGCTTGGACCTACAAATTCAACGTCGAGCGCTGTCGTTCGCTGTCGCTGTCGTTCACGGCTATCGGGAGCGGAAGCGTGCAGGCGACCGGCGATGACCGTCAGTGGCAGAAACTCGCCAAGGTCTCGACTTCGCCTGACGAGATGGTCGAAGTGGTGGCCAACGTGGCCGACGTGCTTCCCTCATCCCACGTTTGGGTCAAGTTCATCGCCGGAGCAGCTTCCCCCTTTGCCCTGACTTCGCTACGGCTCACGTACAATGCTCGGCCGCGGCGCATCAGGGTCAATACGGTGCCACTTGCGCCCGGCAGCCGGCTCGAAGTTCCGCAGAGTCCGAACCTGCTTGACGGAGTTGCTCCGGGGGTGCCCGCCAACGTCAAGGCAAGGTCGGCGCGGCAACCGGGCTCGTACCGGCTCAGGTTCGAGACCCCGCCCGCCGGGGTGACCCTGACGGGCTTCGGCGGCAGTACCTGGGTGGCTTGGCCGCTTCTTGTTTCGCATTCGGGTGAGATCTATCTCTTCCGGCTCGAGAGCCTGACTGGGAGGGGCAAGGTCTATCTAGACGTGTGGAACGGTTTCGGAGATCTCGCTTCGCGCGAGGTCTCCTTGAATTCGACTCCACAGACCGTCTCACTCTTGGTCGAGCTGCCGAGCGAGGTCCCGGCCGAGGCACTCAGGCCCCAGCTCCAAGTCCGAACCTACGACTTCCCGCTCGATGTAACGGTCACCCCTGCTGTGTACCGAGTCAGGCTGGCGCAGTAGGTCTCCCAGGCAACCTGTCTCTATCTCTGCAGGCCCGCACAATCGTCACCGCGGTCGCCGTCAGCGTGCCCGAGGCGAGGGTGCCGAGAGCCTTGACCTGGCCACCGACGCAAAGGAAAGGCGGCCCAAGAGGGCGTCGGCGAGAAGGTCAAGGACGCAGCTTCGAAGCTCAGCGCGCATGAGTTGGATGCGGCACGCTCTAACGGACCTGCGCCCGGGCTCACGTATCCTCGCCCGTCCGCCAAGCCCGGGCACCGGTCGGGACTCATCTTATTACAAATTGACTTCGAATGCTTGTCGACCGTGTGACAGGCCTAGTGCTCAAGCGACGGCACGAGAGTCCGATGAAGTGCGTGTGTGCACGGCCCCGTCGCCTTGCGAGGGAAGCAAAGGGCCGTGTGCCCGTTCCAATATCCCGAGCCTGGAGCACGTGCACGGCTCCGGGCGGATCAAGCGGCCGGATACCTGCCTAGCTGGTCGGAAGCTCTAGGACGGTGTTGGACGACCCCACTTTCAGCCGGACAACCAAGCGCGTAACCTGTGTGGTTGGGTCCTCGAGGGTAAGCCCGCACCGAAGAGCCGGGGTAGAGGGTGTGAACCGGCCGCGCTGGTAGGTCTTTTGACCGCAGGTGTCGTTCCCTCCTTGGGACGCTCCCGAGGGCCCACTACCTTGATGGCTCCTCACGACCGGTTGGTTGTCGCGCTGGTGAGGTTGATGAGGTCGGCGGCGGTCCGGTGTCGGCGCAGCAGGGCGTCCAAGCACCGTGATAGGTGGTCGGTGTTGGTCGGGCGCTGCTGAGGAGCTGGTTTCGCTCGGCGGCGCGGCGCAGGTCCCGGATCTTCTCGTTGGCGAGCGGGTGGGCTTGGTAGGGGTGCATGGGTCTTCAAATGGGGTCATTGGGCCGCTGGGGCGGTCATCTGGGCGAGCATGGCTTCGAGTGCAGCTTGGTCGGGTCCGAGGAAGGGTATGGCGGTGGGGACCGCTTCGAGTGATTCGATGAGCTGGTCGACCATGTGGCCGGGGGCGACGGGGAGGTGGCTGCTGAGGATCAGGGTCGGTTCGGTGTCGCGAACGCGGTGCAGTGCGCTGGCGAAGGCGGTCGGGTCGACGTTGTGAAGCCAGGGTGAGTCGACCGTGGCCCAGAAGACTTGGCCTTGGCGCAGTTCTTCGAGCGTCAGATCGGCGGCGCTCTGGGGGACGGCGCCAAGGAGGGCGCCGAAGCAGTCGGAGCAGATCAGGGCGCCGGAGATGTTATCGACGAAGCCGGTGGTGGATGGGGTGTCGAACGCCGGAGGCTTCCAGGCGGTCAGAGCGTGCGTTCACCGAGGATGATCTGTTGGCCGGAGTTGACGAGACGAACGCGTTCGAGCGGGAGCGGCTCGAACAGGCTCATGATTCCCATACCCGAGAAGGTGGTGATGGCTCGGATGTTGGGGTTGGCGTCGAGGAGCGGGGAGAGCGAGCCGATGCGGTCGAAATCAGGGTGGGTCAGCCAGATCCACTTGAGGTCGAGCGGGTCGATGACGGACTGCAGCGGTCATGAATTCGTCGCGCTCGACGGCGGCCCCCGTGTCGACGCGCACCGGTTCGCTGCCGTGGAGCACGAACGCGTTGATGGGGACGACACCGAATCCTGGGATCGGGAAGTTCGATGTGATCACGTCGATGTCGGGCGCGGCGGTGTAGGTAGTGATCATCTGTTGAGGTTTCTTCTTCGCGTGGTGGGATGCCGGTCGTTTAGGAATCGAGGATCTCGAGCCCGTGGACTCGAGCTGCGTCCATCAGTAGCTGGACGTCCTTGGGCGGCAGATCCGGCGGCGGCATCGTTGGTGATGTCGCCGGGTGGCCGCAGATGCGGGTGAAGTCCTCGAATCCGGCGGGGGTGACGAGGATGAGAAAGCGGGCCTGGGGTGATGTGACCTCGAATCGATGCTCGACGCGGCGCGGGCCGAAGACGAAGGAGCCAGGGCCGGCGAGGTGTTGAGTTTCGCCGAGGAAGAAGGTGAGCTCTCCGTCGATGACGTACCAGGCCTCGTCTTCGTGGTGGTGGAGGTGCTTGGGTGAGCCAGTTCCTTCCGGCGCCAGCACCTCAGCTATGGCTAGCCGTCCGCCTGTTTGGTCGCCGGTGGTCTTGTATGTGAGGAGTCCGCCGGAGAACCACAGCGCTTCGCCTTCGCCCTCGGCGAGGATATACGGGGACTCCACCTTGAGTGTCACCGTTCGCTCGCCGGGTCCATCGCTGCCTCCGCGGCGGCCTTTAGCCGGGCCAGCGTGTGGCGCATACCCTCTCGCAGCTCTCGTGCTCGGTTCGTCGGGATGTCGATGACACGGGCCCAAGCAGGAATGGTCTTCACCTCGTAGGACTCAGTGATGCGGGTGCCACCGTCGACGGATTCCAGCTGGTAGCGCCACATCGTGGACTCCTTGCCCCCCTCTTCGGTGACAAACGCGAACTCGCGTCCGGGGTCGGCCACTAGGACCCGACCGCCCCGCGACCACTTCATCAGTCCCCGCGGACCGCCACGGTTGTGGCCGACGAATCGAGCGCCCACCGCCGGGGCGGCGGTGTCGCCGGTCCATTCGACCTGTTGGCATTCTGGGCTCCATTCGCCCATGCGTGGCATATCAGCCAGGAGCTGGTAGACGCCCTCCGCGGAAGCGGCGACGAACGTCTGCTCACTGTCTTGTCTCAGCCACCAACGGCTGCTCGGCTTGCCCATCTCATCCTCCTTGTTTTACGGTACAAAGGTTAGGTTATGCTGCTTAGCTATAGCGGTCAAGAGGTGGTTCTGCTATGATTACGGAAGTGACAGTCGCTGAGCACGGGACGTCCACAACAGATCCGGCGCCTGCCCGGCCGCTAGACCGACGGGCGCGACGGCGCCGAGAGACGATCGACGAGATCCTTCGTATCGCCGCCGACGTGATGACCCAAGACGGTGTCAATGCGCTCAGCATGGCCGAGATCGCCCGCCGCCTCGGCGTGCAGCCCCCCTCGATCTACAAGTACTTCGACTCGCTGCTGCACATCTACGACGCCCTGTTCCAGCGCGGCCAACTCGAGCACCTCCATGTCATGCGCGACGCCATGGCCAACGCTCAACCTGGCCTGCCCGCCTTGACCGCCGGCCTCGAAGCAAGCGGCCAATGGTGCCTAGCCAACCGATCGGTCGCACAGCTCATGTTCTGGCGCCCCGTGCCCGGCTTCGAACCGTCACCCGAGGCATTCGCACCTAGCATCGAGATGGTCAACCTGCAGAAAGCCGCCATCGCAGACGCCATCGCCGCCGGACAACTCGGCCCAGCAGAGGTCGACCAAGTCGTCCACCTCGTTTCGGTCTTCATCGTCGGTGTCCTCAGCCAAGCGATAGCCAACGAACCCGACCTCGAGTGGGGTCACGGGCGCTTCACGCCGCTCTTCCCCCAACTCATGGCCCTACTCCCCGCGCTCTACCCGCCTCCACCTCGACAGAACCGACCCCACCGCCGCTGACCTCCTCGACCCACCTACCAAGCCAGTGACGAGAACGGCCCCCAAAAGACGCGTCCCTGAACCTCCTCTCCCCGCACCACCACCACCAACCGACCGGTGCCCGCCACGACGCCCAGAACACCCAAACAGAACGCCGCTGGTCCCGGCGACTTGCATGCGACAATCAGATGGCTACGGGCGCGGTAGTCGATCAGCGCTGAGCGCCGAATATTTGCGGGTCGGTCGACGCCTTGACAGACGATTTGCGCGTCGTTCTGGCGCGCCTTGAGCCAGCAGCGTTCGGGGCACCGCAATGTGGCTTCAGCTCGTTCGCCGACGCTGCCTGCCTTGCACCTCGGGGTCGAGTCTCCAGGTGACGATCCAGTTCGGCGATGACCAGCCTCCTTGTGGGGACCGCTTAGGACCCGACGACCAGCCTCTCGAGGTTCTCCAGGCTGGCCTCGATCTCGGGCCGCCACCGCTCGCCCCCTTTGACCGCCTTCTGCAGCCAATCGGGTGAGCGGCTGCAGTCGAAGAACTCGGTGACCCGGGTGCGGCCGGCGTCCAACTGTTCGAGCTGCCATCCCCACTGGTGGTGCGCCGGCTCACCGACGTCGGCCTGGAACTCGGGGTTTTCGATCGAACGCATGACCGGCTCCCACACGATGCGTCGGTCCGGCTCGAACTCGACCACGCGGTTCTCCATGACGTAGTCGCCCATCTCATCGTTGAACATGTTCATGGCGAAGACGTCGCCAACCTTCGAGATGACCATGTCCTCCACTGCGGTCCGCAACATCCCGGTTCCGTCCACGTCGGGATGAGCGGCGGGGCGGGCCAGGACGGAGAAGATCCGCCCGGCCGGCGCCGCGATGTCACGCGATAAGGAGATCCTCGGCTCAGCCATTGGTCGCCCGCAGCTTGAACTGGGCCCCGTAGAAGCGGCCGCTGCCATGGACGTCGGACGTCCTGAAGTCGACCCAACAAGGCGCTCCGTTCGGTGGTGAGGTCCTGGTCGTCATTGCAGCTCCTTTCGTGGTCGTGCCATGAGATGAGACGGCATCACCGGCGGAGAGTCATCGCGGGCGACAACTTTTTCCAAAGAAGTTCTTGCGACGATTCGCCCTGACTCGTCAGCCAGGTGATGGGTCGATGGTACCGAATCACGATCGTGCTGGAAGGTCCCGGCGCACCTGACTTAGCGGCCATCGAAGAGCTGCACCACGAGCTAGAACACCTCGTCTGCGCTGCCACCTCACGCTCGTTGAGTAGGCGCGGGCGATGCCGATCGACGGGTATTCGCTCTCCGTCCGGCAGGTGACTTCCCACTCGCCGCGCGACGACCAGCCGCCGAGTTGCGAAGAACTCATCTCATTCACTCCCGGGAGCTCCGAGCGCTCCGACCTCGACGACTGGGATTCGAGGCGTTCCTCGACCGTTCCCAGTTGAGGTTGCATAGGCTGGCCCGGCGCTCAGGCACGCGTGGGAAAGCAGAGGAACAAATGCGAGCGATCAGCAGCTATCTCGACTACTCCGGCCGGGACGACGTCCTGAGCGGGGGCGTGCGGATGATCCCGGTGAGCACGCCGACGGGCAGCTATCGGGTGTGGACGAAGCGGATCGGCAACAACTCCGACATCAGGCTGTTGCTGCTTCACGGCGGACCCGGGGCAACCCACGAGTACCTCGAGGCCTTCGACAGCTACCTGCCGGCCGCCGGAGTCGAGTACTACTACTACGACCAACTCGGCTCGGGTCACAGCGACCAGCCGGAAGAGCCGGCGCTGTGGGAGCTCGACCGCTTCGTCGACGAGGTGGAACAGGTGCGCCGCGCCCTCGGACTGGATCAGGACAACTTCGTCCTCTACGGCCAGTCCTGGGGCGGGATCCTCGCCACCGAGTACGCCCTCCACCACCAGCAGCACCTGCGCGGGCTCGTCATCTCCAACATGATGTCGAGCGTCCCGGCCTACAACGCTTACGCCCAGCAGGTGCTGATGCCGGAGATGGACCAGGCCGCCCTCGCCGAGATCAAGTTGCTAGAGGCGAACGGCGAGATCGAGAACCCGAGGTACATGGAGCTGCTGTACGAGCACCATTACGTCCACCATGTCTTGCGCATGCCGATCGAGCAATGGCCTGAGCCGGTTCAGCGTGGCTTCGCCCACATCAACCCGTCGATCTACGTGAGCATGCAGGGCCCGAGCGAGCTGGGGATCAGCGCGGACGCGAAGCTCGCCCGCTGGGACCGGACCGACGACCTCCCCTCGATCGAGGTGCCGACCCTGGTCATCGGCGCCCGCTACGACACGATGGACCCGGCCCACATGGAGATGATGGCCAACCGCTTGCAACGTGGCCGCTACCTGTACTGCCCGAAGGGCAGCCACCTGGCGATGTACGACGACCAGGAGACGTACTTCGGCGGCCTCGTCCAGTTCCTCCATGGCCTCGCCGACTGACGCACGGCGACCACAACCGACGGTGGCTCCGGCCTTGCGCCAAGCCGCCAGTCTTCAACTGGTTCGCCCGCGGGATGCCGGGCATCTGGACCTCCTCCGCGAGCGGATCGCCGGGGTTACGGGGGAGTGAGAGCCCCCAGGTGAGGAGCAGCGCAGATCTATCGATCTGGGCGGCTCATGGGCATCTTCGGCAGCGGCCTCAACGAGCGCGGAACGGATATGGGGCGCGCTGCGGACCGTCTGCCCCACTCCCCCGTCGATCGCCTCGCCGTGCCTAGTGTTCTAGGACGTGGCTGCCTCTCGCCTCACCTCCGGTCCGGTCAGCCGCCTCAGGTCCCATTGCCGCACACTCGTGTTCGCGACCGCCCTGCGGTAGCACCCGTATTGGAGCGGGTCCCTCAGGTACGGAGTAGGGTGCCGGAGCGGCTAAGCCCAACTCGGAGCAGCCGCACCTCTCGGGGGGACCTGATGAAATTCATGATCGAGTACAAGATTCGCACCGCTGGGCTCAGCCACGATCAGAACCTTGCCAACCAGGAAGCGTTGCTCAATGCGTTTGGCAAGTGGAGGCCAGAGGAGGGCCTCACGGTCCACGCGTTCTTATCCCACATGAACAACGGGGGCTACATACTTGTCGAGGCGGCCGATGCCGGCATCGTCCTTTCGTTCGTCTCGAAATTCTTCTACTGGAACGACGTCGAGGTAGTTCCAGTAGTCGATGTCACCGAAGCCGTCGCGACCGGCTCGGAATCACTTGCGTGGGCCCGCGCAGCATCTAAAGGCTGAGACACCCACTACTAACTCGCAAGAGATGCTCGACCGTGTGGGGATGCCGTGCGAGTGGCGCGGCATCCCCGGAGGACCTTCGGGCCACATCAGTGCACAGTCGTGTTCGCGACGCCCCTTGTACCGCCGACTCCCTGACTCGGCTCACCGAAGGTCCACGTCTGCGTTGTGGCGCGACGCGCTGTGCACGGTAGAGCGCGTAACGCTGATTATCTGCTCGTCAAGGAGAGAGTCTGTCCGGCAAGGAATCGCACAGACGCGCCAGATATGGTCAGCCGGTTCCACTCTGGTGACGAAGACGGCGAAAGAACTGAGGAGCAGTCAGCGTGGGCGGGACCAGCTGCTCCGCTTAGCGCGAGGCCGTGCCGCGCACTGGCAACGAGATGGTCGGTGACTGACCTCAGGTGCAGCCGTCGAGATGCGGGGCAGCAATGCTCCGGTAGGCATCGCGCGAACGAGGGCGCGGCAAACGCCGACGAGCCGGTGCACTTGCATGGCAGTGCTCTCCAAGCGGATGTACTTGCCTGCCTCCTCGTTCAGGGCGGCCACGAACCGACCCGTCCGACTAGAGAACGACCAGGATTTGAAACCCGCTGTCAACTGTGCTAACAGACCATCCACGCCCCTGTGACGACTACCCACTGGAGCTGGGCTTCTGGTTCGGCGTCCTTGGGTAGCCGGGGAAGGGAGGTGGGGAAAGAGGGTTCTTCGTACGTCCTTGCGGGAGCGAACGAACGTCTCAGTCCCCTAGCGACGAGCCTTGACGGCCGGCTCAGGGGCTGGGTCCTTCCTGCCCACTTGGCACAGGTCCCCGTGGGGCAAATGCCCGGCAACAACTCCTAAGAAAGCGAGGCCTATCACGATGCACATCTCCGTCATCGGTCGGCTGGTGGGTATGGCTACAAGGGTTGGCGCACACCCTGCGACAAGGGGTGGTGGCCTTCTTCAGCACAGAAGGAAGGCGCGGTCCCCAGGTCTGGCGGCATGTGGGGGGCTGGTGCTGATAGCACTGACGACCGGTGGCGTCGGGCTGCTCAGTGGCGTCGGGCCGGCCAGCGGGGTCGCCTGGGCAAGTGCTCAAGGGAGCTGCGACTCCTGGGTGGGCCCGGTGACAGGGACGGTCCCTGGGTCCGTCGGCAGCTACTGGTCCATGGGGGTCCCCGCAAAGGGCGTACCCGTGTGCATCAACAAGGACGGCACCTACACCGTCGTCATGAACAACCAGCCACACGGCGCCGTCGAGGTCGGAGAGCTCCAGGTCGGGGCTGCTTCCGGCAACCCGACCCTCGAGGTGACCGGCGCCAATGGCAACGTGGCGTTGTACCTCGATGCTGGGGCGACTGTGGGGGGCCACGGCACCCACGGCACCCTGGTCCTCGAAGCCAGCGCCAAGGGCTCGGCCTACCTTGAAGGCGCCAAGGGCGCGTCGCTCACGGTTAGCTCGGGTGGGAAGCTCTCGGTGTCCGGCCCCGGCCCCTCGGGCTCCTACGGTGGTGACTTGCCGGTCAACGTCGCGGTGCCGCTCACGAACCAGGCCGGTGGCAAGGTTGACATCGCCGCCAGCACCGGCTTTGGCGACGGCACCCCAACGGCCAACTCGGGCGCCTTCGACATCGCCCACGGGGCCTCAGTCCTGTTCAACCAGGACTCGTTCACCCAGTCCGCCGGCACCCTCAAAGTGAGCGGCACCCTCACGGTCTCGGGTGGCGGCGGCAAGTTCACCCTGGCCGGCGGCACCGA